>Ga0156173_149_pt1 | contig 125894 bp, 103 predicted proteins | sample RifCSPlowO2_12_FD_107826 | JGI IMG/M metagenome (GOLD analysis project Ga0156173, IMG submission 107826) | Burkholderiales bacterium RIFCSPLOWO2_12_FULL_64_33
GCCCGCGTGAAGCGCTACCGCGACGACGCCGCCCTGTTCAGCCGCTTCCAGATCGAGCACCAGATCGAATCGGCCTACGCCCGCACCGTGCAGCTGCCCTCGGGTGGCGCCATCGTGATCGACCACACCGAAGCGCTGGTGTCCGTGGACGTGAACTCGGCCCGCGCCATCAAGGGCGGCGACATCGAGGAAACCGCCACCCGCACCAACCTGGAAGCCGCCGATGAAGTGGCCCGCCAGATGCGCCTGCGCGACCTGGGCGGCCTGATCGTGATCGACTTCATCGACATGGAGGAGAGCAAGAACCGCCGCGAAGTGGAAAACCGCCTGCGCGACGCCTTGCGCCAGGACCGCGCCCGCGTGCAGTTCGGCACCATCAGCAAGTTTGGCCTCATGGAAATGAGCCGCCAGCGCCTGAAGCCCGCATTGAGCGAAGGCTCGTCCATCCCCTGCCCCCGCTGCGGCGGCTCGGGCCACATCCGCGACACCGAATCGTCGGCCCTGCAGATCCTGCGCATCATTCAGGAAGAATCGATGAAGGACAACACGGCCGCCGTGCACTGCCAGGTGCCGGTGGAAGTGGCTTCGTTCCTGCTGAACGAGAAGCGCACCGAGATCGCCAAGATCGAACTCAAGCAGCGCGTGGCCGTGCTGATGGTGCCCAACAAGACGCTGGAAACCCCCAACTACCGCCTGGAGCGCCTCAAGCACGACGACCCGCGCCTGGACCACATCGAAGCCAGCTACAAGCTTGCTGAAGAAGTGGAAGACCCCACCGCTGTGACGCGCCGCTCGCAAGAGCCCACCAACAAGCAGACGCCGGTGATCAAGGGCGTGTTGCCCGATGCACCCGCCCCGGTGGCCGAGCCCCGTGCCGAAGGCGCCGCCCGCCCACCACGCGCTGGCCAGCGCCCTGCCGCTGCGACCGCGCCAGCACCCGCCCCCGTGGCAACCCCGGCCCCGGCTGCGGCCGCCCCCCAAGAGCAAGGCTTCTTTGGGTGGATCAAGAGCCTGTTCGGCGTTGGCACCACACCGGCAGCCCCTGCCCCCGTGGCCGCGCCCGCACCGGCAGCAGCCCCGGAGACCACCGCCCGTGGCGAACCCCGCCGCGATGGCCGCAACGGTGAAGGCCGTGGCCGCCGTGGTGGCCGCGATGGCAACCGGGACGGCCAGCGCGAAGGCGCACCCCGTGACGGCAACCGCGAAGGCAGCGGCGAAGGCCGGGGCCGCCGTGGCGAACGCTCGGCCGAAGGCCGCGCACCCCGCGACGCCGAGCGCCGCCCCGAAGGCGAGGCCCGCGAAGGCCAAGGCCGCGACGGTGGCCGCAATGGACGCGAAGGGCGCGAAGGAGGTGGCCGTGGCCGCCGGGACAACACCGAGCCGCGCAACCAGAACGCAGGCTTGAACGGTGACAACAACACCGCCGTGACCGCACAGGTGGAAGGCCCCAACGCTGGCAACCCCGGCAACAGCACAGAAGGCCAACCCACCCAGCAGCCCCGTGGCGAACGCGGCCCACGCCGTGAACGTGGTGATCGCGGCAACCGTGGCGAACGTGGCGAGCGCACACCCCGCGCGGTGGAAGCCCAGGAAACAGCCGCTGCCGCAGTGCCTGGCGACTTTGCCGACACAGCGCCACTGGCTGCCTTGCCCGATCTGGACCTGTCCGGCAACGATGCTCAGCCCAACGGCAATGGTGCCGCTGCAGAAGAACAGCGCCGCGAGCGCCGTTCGCGCGACCGCTACGGCCGTGACCGCCGCGAGCGTGGCGAACGCGGTCCGCGTGACAACAACGGCAATGCCGAAGCCGCCGCACCGGCGATGCTGGATATCGACCCCACGCAGGCCGAGCCAGCACCCGCGCAGGACGAAGCGCCACGCCGCAGCTACTTCACGGCCCCTGCAGCGGAGCCAGCGGCAGCGGCACCCGCTCCAGCGCCTGTGGCAGCACCCGTGCCCGCCCCGGCCCACGCACCGGCCCCCGTTGCTGCACCTGTCGCCGCGCCGGTAGCAGCCCCGGTGGCGGCCGCGCCAGCACCTGTGGCGGCACCAGCGCCTGTTGCAGCACCTGCACCCGCTGCGGCACCCGTCGCACCACCGGTGGTACCCGCTGCGAACGGTCTGCCCCGCGTCCAGGCGTTCGCACTGCCCATCGACGAGCTGCAGCAAGTGGCTGCCGCATCGGGCCTGCAGTGGGTCAACTCCGACATGGACAAGATCGCTGCCGTGCAAGCTGCGATTGCCGCCGAGCCCAAGCCCATCCGCGTGCCGCGCGAGCGCCCACCTGCGGTAGTGCTGGACGAAGGCCCGCTGGTGCTGGTGGAAACCCGCCGCGACCTGTCTGCCATGAAGCTGCCGTTTGAGCAGACTCCCTCGGCCTGATGCGCTGAAAACAGCTGCTGCCCCTCCGGGAGCCGCAGCTATGCAAAAAGAAGGCGGCCCAGGCCGCCTTCTTTTTTTGCGGGAGCCTGCCAATGCCCGCAAGCGCCCGAAGACAGTCCTTCAACAGGTACCATTTCGAGCCACCGCCTCCCCAGAATCGCAGCAGCCCACCCGGCCACCTGCTTCACCTTCCGAGATCCACGGACCTTCTGCCTCCATGCTGTTCCTGCTGTCTCCCGCCAAATCGCTCGACTACGACACGCCCTTGCCCGAAGGCCTGCCACACACCACGCCCCAGTTTGTGGCGCAATCCACCGCGCTCATTGAGGTGCTGCGCGAGCAATCTCCGCAGCAAATCGCTTCGCTGATGGACCTGAGTGACAAGCTCGCCGCGCTGAACGTGGCGCGCAACCATGCCTGGCGCCCCCGTTTCACGGCCGCCAACTCGCGCCAGGCGCTGCTGGCCTTCAACGGCGATGTGTACGAGGGACTGGACGCCCGCACGCTCGCCCCGCAGGACCTGGACTGGGCACAAAGCCATGTGGCCATCTTGAGCGGCCTCTATGGCGTGCTGCGGCCGCTGGACCGCATGCAGCCCTACCGCCTGGAAATGGGCACGCGCCTGGCCACCAGCGCAGGCAGCAACCTGTACCAGTTCTGGGGCAACCAGATTGCCGAGCACCTCAACACCCGCCTGCGCACCGACACGACTCCCGTGGTGGTCAACCTGGCATCGCAGGAGTACTTCAAGTCCGTCGACCGCAAGGCGCTCAAGGCCCGTGTCATCGAATGTGTGTTCGAAGACTGGAAAGGCGGCGCTTACAAGATCATCAGCTTCCATGCCAAACGTGCGCGGGGCCTGATGGCGCGCTATGCGATCACGCACCGCGTGGCCACGCCGCACAAGCTCGAAGGGTTTGATCTGGACGGCTATGCCTTTGCCCCGGCATCATCCGAGCCCGAGCGCCTGGTCTTCCGGCGCAAGACCCTGCCCACCGCCTGACTCTGCTAACCCCATTCACGTTGAAGGACCGCCATGGCATCGCGTTCTGAGCAGCACCCCGACAGCAGCACCCCAACCACCCACCAGCGCGCCAGCGCCGTGCGGCAGGCCATCACGCCTGAGCTGCGCCGCTGGATCATCGAACAGGCCCAGGCCGGCTACGCCGCGCCCGTGGTGCTGCAGTCCATGCGCGATGCGGGCTGGGATGAAGACGTGGCCGCCGACGCCTTGGAGGTCACGCTGCAAGACCACCTGAACGAACTGGCCGTACAACAAGGCCAGCCCGCCGCCGTGCCTGTGCCCGAGCCCCAGCTGGATGCATCGCCCGCCCAGGTGGACTGTGGCGACCGCACCGTGAATGTGCTGCTGGCCATGGCCCAGCCGCGCATCGTGGTGTTTGGCAACCTGCTCTCGCCGGAAGAATGCGACGCCCTCATCGCGGACGCTGCGCCGCGCATGGCGCGCTCGCTCACCGTGGCCACCAAAACGGGCGGCGAGGAAATCAATGACGACCGCACCAGCGACGGCATGTTCTTCCAGCGCGGCCAGAGCCCGCTGATCCAGCGCATCGAAGAACGTATTGCGCGCCTGCTGAACTGGCCCATCGAGAACGGCGAGGGCCTGCAGGTGCTGCACTACCGCCCAGGCGCCGAATACAAGCCGCACTACGACTACTTCGACCCCGCCGAGCCCGGCACACCCACCATCGTCCAGCGCGGCGGGCAACGTGTGGGCACACTGGTGATGTACCTGAACACCCCCGAAAAAGGCGGCGGCACCACCTTCCCCGACGTGCACCTGGAGGTCGCGCCGCAGCGCGGCAATGCGGTGTTCTTCAGCTATGAGCGCCCGCACCCGTCCACCCGCACGCTGCACGGCGGTGCGCCGGTGATCGCGGGCGAGAAGTGGATCGCCACCAAGTGGCTGCGCGAACGGGAATTCAAGTAAAAACAGGCTCTAGCGCTTATCTATAAAGCGCTATTAGCTATAAATTTAATAGCATTTATGAACACCCCGGAACAATCCCAACTCGGCAAGTCCTCCGCCTACGTGGACCAGTACGACGCTTCGCTGCTGTTCCCCATCCCCCGCTCTGGCAAGCGCGCCGAAATCGGGATCACCGGCGCCGCGCCGTTCTTCGGGGCCGACCTGTGGACAGCGTTCGAGCTGTCGTGGCTGAACCTGCGCGGCAAGCCGCAGGTGGCGCTGGCGCACATCACCGTCCCGTGCGAGACGCCCAACATCGTGGAGAGCAAATCGTTCAAGCTGTACCTCAACAGCTTCAACAACACCCGTTTTGCCGATGCGGCCGAAGTGCAGGCGCGCATCCGTGCCGACATCAGCGAAGCCGCGTGGCGTGGCGCGGAACATCCGGCCACCGTGGGCGTGAGGCTTATCGCGCCGGAGCTGTTCGACCAAGAACCCGTGCATGAACTGGACGGCCTGAGCCTGGACCGCCTGGATGTGGAATGCACGCAGTACCAGCCAACCCCCGAATTGCTGACGGCCACGTTCAACGAGGCACCCGTGACCGAAACACTGACCAGCAACCTGCTCAAAAGCAACTGCCTGGTGACCGGCCAGCCCGACTGGGGCAGTGTGCAGATCAGCTACAGCGGCCCGCAGATCAACCAGGAAGGGCTGCTGCAGTACCTGGTGAGCTTTCGCAACCACAACGAGTTCCACGAGCAGTGCGTGGAGCGCATCTTCATGGATGTGTGGACGCGCTGCAAACCCATCAAACTGACTGTGTACGCGCGCTACACGCGCCGGGGCGGGCTGGACATCAACCCGCTGCGCACCAGCCACCCGCAAGGCCTGCCGCGCAACGTGCGCACGGCACGGCAGTAGGCCCAGCCGCCGTCAGTCGCGTCCATCAGCTCCGCGCATCGATCCAGTCGCACCGCAGGGTGTGGCGCAGGTGTGCACGCGTTCGCCAGGTGACATAGAGGCTGGGCCCGAAGATACCCATCAGGCACAGCGGCGCAGTCCACGGCTCGCCAAAAGCGATGATGGGAAACCAGCCCACCCAGCCCAGCATCCAGACCGTCAACACCAGGTCCCACAGGTGGTATTCAAGCGGGTGGTCTGCCTTGTGCGCGACATGCCACTGCTTGATGCGTTGCAGCTCGTTGAGGGTCATGGTGATCTCCCGGAAAACGGGAAAATCACTGTAAGTTACGAGTAAGCATTCGTCAAGGCCTGCGTGGCTGGCGGTCGCTCGCCACAGCACCCGTTACCCGTTACCCCAGCCGGAACACATCCACCGAGCGGCCCAGCGACACCGCACTCTCCTTGAGCCCCTGCGCCGCCGCCGCAGACTCCTCGACCAGCGCCGCGTTCTGCTGCGTCACGGTGTCCAGCTGCGTCACCGCCTCGTTGACCTGGGCGATACCTTGCGACTGCTCTTTGGTGGCACTGCTGATCTGCTGCACCAGCGTGCTCACGCGCTCCACTGCATCGACCACGCCCTCAATGGTGGTGCCTGCATGGCCCATCTGCTGGGCACCGCTGGCGATCTGGTTCACCGTCACGCCGATCAGACCGCTGATCTCCTTGGCGGAGCTGGCGCTGCGCTGGGCCAGCGCCCGCACCTCACCCGCCACCACCGCAAAACCCCGCCCCTGCTCACCGGCACGGGCCGCCTCGACGGCGGCGTTCAGGGCCAGCAGATTGGTCTGGAAGGCGATGCCCTCGATCACGCCCACGATTTCGCTGATCTTGGTGGACGACAACTTCATCTGCTGCATGGCGGCGCCCACCTCTTGCACCGCTTGGCCGCCGCGCTTGGCGATGTCGCTGCTCTGTGCGCTCTCGCGCGAGACCTTGGCGGCAGTCTCGGAGGTCTCCAGCACCGTGCTGGCCAGTTGCTCCATGGCCGCAGCAGTCTCCTCCAGACTGCTGGCCTGCGATTCGGTGCGGGCCGACAGGTCGAGGCCGCCGCGCGAGATCTCGTCGGCCGATTCAATGAAGTTGCGCACCTCGGTGCGCACATCGCCCACCACTGCGCGCAGGTTGACCTGGGTCTGCAGCAGGCGCTGCATCAGCGCGCCCAGGGGTTGGGGATAGTCAGTGCCCACCGACGTGGCCAGGTTGCAGGCCGAGATGTCGGATGCGAAGCGGGTGGCGTCGTGCACCCCTTGCAGCACGGTGGCCTGAAAGCGCCACAGCGTCCACCCCGCCCCCAGCACCAGCAGCGCCAGGCGGGCCACCCAGGCGGTGGTGCCTTGCAGGCCCATCACATCGGGCAACAAGGCCAGCAGCACCATCACCGCCAGCAACAGCGCCATGCGGGGCAGCAAGGCCATCTGCGCCAGACGCTGCTGCCAGCCGCGCACCCCGCGATAGCGCACGTTGCCCGAGTCCAGGTAAAAGCTGCTCGCGCCTGATGCCGCCTCACTACGCATCTGGGCATACAGGGCTTCGGCGGCAGAAATTTCTGCCGCGCTGGGCTTGGTGCGCACTGACATGTAGGCGCGTGGCTTGCCGCCTTCCATGATGGGAGTGACGTTGGCGCGCACCCAGTAGTGGTCGCCGTTCTTGCGGCGGTTCTTGACCAGGCCCGTCCAGGGCTCCCCCCGGCCAATGGTGCGCCACATGTCCTTGTAGGCCTCGGCGGGCATGTCGGGGTGGCGGATCAGGTTGTGCGGCTGGCCAATGAGTTCGTCGTAGCTGTAGCCGCTCACGCGAACGAACGCTGAATTGCAGTGGGTAATCTCGCCCTTGGTGTTGGTGCTGGACACCAGCAGTTCATCGCCGGAATAGTCGAAGTTCTGCTGGGTCACCGGCAGGTTGATGCGCATGTTGGCTCCTGATGGGCCTGCAGCATGGGCAGGCAGCGCGGCACGCTTTTCGTTACCGCTTGATACCAATCAAGTCTAACGGGCCAACAGGGCCTTACACACCAAAAAACCAGGCGCCTGAAAACGATATAGAGCGGATAACAAAACCCAGCGCAGCGGTTCTGGCGAGGCGCTGCGTCGCAGGCAGTACGGGTAGTACGACCAGACGCAGCAACAACGCAGGAAGGGTTTTTTAGCCGCTCTTACTGCGCCGGCTTGTAGGCCGCAATGGCCTTGGCCAGATCGGTGGTCTCCTCGCACTGCGCGCAGATGGCCTGCAGCTTGGCGAGCTGGGCTTCGGCCTGCGCCTTCTGGCCAACCTTGAGGTAGCCCATGCCCGAGTATTCCAGCGCTCCCTTGTGGTGGGGGTCCAGCGCCAGCGCCTTGTTGTAGGCCGCAAACGCCTCGTCGTATTTGCCGAGCCAACGGTTGGAGTAGCCCAGCAGGTTGTAGGCATCGGCGTTCTGCGGATTCTGGGCCACCACCTTGCTGAAGCTGCTGGCCGCCAGCGCCCAGTTCTTGGCTTCGATGGCTTTTTTGCCCACGGCAAAGTCATCGATGCGTGCATTCTCCACTGGCGTGGTGGGCATATCGGCCGCGTGGGCCATGGGCAGTGCCAACACGGGCACCAGCACCAGCGCCAGGCTCAGCAGGGGCGCAGACATCAAGGGGCGAACAGGGAATGAAGGCATGGGAAGCTCCTGAAAACGTGAAGTTGGAATGGTCGGAGGCCGCGCTGGCCCCATGCCGGAGACCGGCACCTCAGATAAACGACACGGAATGCAAAACGGATGCAGCACCGGACAATTATTTTTGCAAAGCCGATGGGGGCCTTGCGCCGCTCACCACAGCTTGGCGCAGTTGCCGGTGAAAAGCACGGTGCTGCTGGGCACCTGCGGCGTTGCCGATGTCTCCAGCGTCACCATGAGTTTGCTGACCTTGAGCAGCAGCTTCTCCGACGTATCGGGCAACACCGACACCGCAGAACCCGCCACCGGCACCGTGCCCAGCACAAACGGCACGCCATCGGCTGGCACCGCCCACAGCACCAGCTGTGGGGCTGCGCCAGCAACAGTCGCTGGAGTCGCGGGAAGCGTGATAGGCCCGATGACCTTCACCGTCAGCGTGCGCCCATGGCGCAGCGAACTCACCAGCACCTTGCCGTTGCCCGCAGCGTCCGTCAGCAGGCCCACATAGGCCTGCGGCAGTTTGTCCCCTGCGCGCAGGGCCACCTGGTCGCTCGACACGAACAAGGTTGGCACCGCAGCCACCAGGGCCACGGTGGCCACCACACCCAACACCACACCCGCCAAGCCCTGCAACACACCATGGCGCCGCCACAGCACACCGGCCCAACCGCCCTGCGGGGCTGCGTCTTTCACATCGCGAGGCCGGGTGCGCGCCTCAATGGTGGCCCACACGCGCTGCGGTGGCTGTTGCGCCGGCACCGAACGGGCCAGCATCCCCAGCCGCCCTTCCCACTGCGCCACCAGCAACTGCACGTCGCTGCGATCACGCAGCAGCCGCTCAAAGCGGCGGCGCGCGCCACCGCCCAGCGTGCCCAGCACATAGGCAGACGCCAGGTGGTCCAGCAGCGCGGGGTGGGTGTACCTCATGCGCCCACCCCTTGCGTGGCCAGGCAGTTCTTCAGGCGCTCCAGGCCCCGCCGAATCCATGCCTTGACCGAACCCAGCGGCGCTCCCATCTGCGCCGCCACCTCGGAATGCGACAGGCCCTGGTAGTAGGCCAGCGCAAGGCTTTGCCGGTAGCTCCCCTCCAGGGCATTCATGCAGCCTTCGATACGCAATGCCTGGGTGGCCTGCTCCAGCAAATGCATCGCGCTGGGTGCGGGGGTCAATGCAGACGCGGCACCCGGCGGCGCGTCGCTGCCATCCCCATCGCTGCCTGCAAGCTCCGTGGTGTCGTTCCAGGCGCTTTCAGGCCGCCGGGCGCGGGCGCGCAAGGCGTCCAGCGCCTTGTTGCGCACGATGGCGATCAGCCATGTCATGGGCTGGATGGGCTGCCCGCCCACTTCGCTGCGGTAGCTCCCAGCGTTCTTCCAGATGCTCACATACGCCTCTTGCAGCACATCCTCGGCCGCCTGTCCTTGTCCCAACATACGCACGGCAACGCCGAACAGATGCACGTGGGTGCGCTGGTAGATCTGCGCGAAGGCGGCATGGTCTCCCCCGGCTGCGGCGCGGATCAACGCTTGCAGGTTGGCGGAAGGAACATCGGTGGCAGTGGCCATATGCGGGCGAGTATAGGAACGCAACAGGCGGTGCAGGCAGGTCTCACTCTGGGTGTTTACGCCGATTGCCACGACCCCACCGGGCCGTGAACTGGCAGGAAACAACGTTAACCCGCGCTAAAAAAGCTGCGCCGTGCCACCCGCACCCTCTGCGCCATCTGCGCCATCTGCGGAGCCTGGCTTGCGCCGGCGTGTTTCTGCCGTTGCCCCAGCCCGTGGCTCCAGCAAGGGCTCTTCGCCCCGCCGCGCCAGCGTGCTGGCCCGCACGCCCAGCAGCCGCAGGCGCTTGTCCAGCGGTACGCGTTTGAGGCACTGCCCGGCCAGCTGGCGGATGGTGGCGCCGTCGGCCGTGTAGAGGTTCGCCGTGTGGTCGCGCGTGGCGATCTTGAAGTCGTCGTAGCGCAGCTTGATGCCGATGGTGCGCGCCACATAGCCCTTGCGCTGCAGGTCTTCGGCCAGGCGCATACACAGGTCGGTGAAGATCGCGCCCAGTTCAGCGCGGTCGCGCACTGCGTGCAGGTCGCGGTCGAACGTGGTCTCGCGGCTCATGCTCACCGGCTCGCTATCGGTCACCACCGAGCTGTCGTCCCGCCCCCAGGCCACCCGGTGCATCCACGCCCCGGTGGACTTGCCAAAGTGGCCCATCAGCCATTGCTCATCTTGCGCCGCCAGCTGCCCGATGGTTTCAATGCCCAGCCGTGCCAGCTTCTCGCCGGCCTTGGGGCCAATGCCGTTGATCTTGCGCACATTGAGCGGCCAGATCTTGGTCTTCAGGTCTTCCTCGTAAACGATGGAGATGCCGTTGGGCTTGTTGAACTCGCTGGCCATCTTGGCCAGCAGCCGGTTGGGCGCCACGCCAATCGAGCAAGTCAGCCCGGTCACGTCAAAGATGCTCTTCTGGATGAGCCGCGCCAGCACCCTGCCCCCTTCGCGCTGGCCGCCGGGCACGTCGGTGAAGTCGATGTACACCTCGTCCACGCCCCGGTCTTGCATCACGGGAGCTATCTCCATGATGGTGCTTTTGAACAGGCGTGAAAACCGCCGCACCTCGTCAAAATCCACCGGCAGCACGATAGCCTGCGGGCACAGCTTGGCGGCCTTCATCATCCCCATGGCCGAGCCCACACCAAACTGCCGCGCGGGGTAGGTGGCGGTGGTGATCACGCCTCGGCCCACATAGTCCTTGAGCAGCGGAAAGTCCTCCACCGGGATGAAATGCCGCTCCCGCAAGCCCGTGCCATCCGGGCCTTGCAGCAACAGTTCATCCACCTTGCGCCGCCCGCCCCCAATCACCACGGGCAGGCCCTTGAGCTGCGGGTAGCGCAGCAGTTCGACAGATGCGAAAAAGGCATCCATATCGAGATGGGCGATGCGGCGCAGCCGCTGCCCCTGGCGCTGAGGCGGGGCGGCAGTTGCGGGCTCGTTATCGGGGAAATCGGGCGCTGAAACGGTCACGCCCGCTATTGTGCGCGGCAGAGTGACAGACTGCTGCCACCTGGCATGACGGTGCTATCGTTTGGCTATCGCTTGGCCATGGCCGCGCTGCGAATGCCCTGCAGCGTGCCCGTGGGCGTGATCGCCTCGGGGTCGATCAGGCAGTGCAACACGCTGGGCAGACCGCTCGCCCGTGCACGGGCAAGCGCCGGGGCGAAGTCTTCGGTGCGCTCTACCCGCTCTCCATGCCCGCCAAAGGCCTGGGCGTAGGCTTTGAAGTCCGGATTCTTGAGCTGGGTGGCGCTGATGCGGCCGGGGTACTCGCGCTCCTGGTGCATGCGGATGGTGCCGTACATGGCGTTATCGAGCAGCACCACGATGATGGGCAGGCCGTACTGCACAGCGGTCGCAAACTCCTGTCCGTGCATCAAGAAGTCACCGTCGCCCGCAAACACCACCACCTCGCGCTGCGGCCACAGGCGCTTGGCACCCACACCCGCAGGCAGGCCGTAACCCATGGAGCCACTGGTGGGCGCCAGCTGGCTCGCATAGGTGGTAAACGGCCAGAAGCGGTGCACCCAGGTGGCAAAGTTGCCTGCGCCGTTGCAGAAGATGGTGTTGGCAGGCAGCGTGGACTTGAGATGCTGCATGACCTGGCCCATCTGCAGCTCGCCAGGAATCTGGATGGGGTTGGTGTCGCTCCACAGGATGTACTCGGACCGTGCCATCTCCGCATGGGCATGCCAAGCCACAGCCCCCGCAGGCCGCACACCCGCAAGCGCCGCCGTGAATGCCTGCGGCGTTGCTTGGATGGCCTGCGCGGGCCGGTACAGCTTGCCCAGCTCATCGGCATCGGCATGCACATGCACCAGCGGCTGCGTGGGGTTGGGGATCGCAAACAGCTCGTAGCCCTGCGACGGGATCTCTGACAGGCGCCCGCCCACCACCAGCACCAGGTCGGACTCGCGGACGCGCGCCAACAGGCGCGGGTTCACCCCCAGGCCCAGGTCGCCGCCATAGCAGGCGTGGTTGGCCGGGAAGAGCATTTGCCGCCGGAACGAGCAATACACCGGCAGCGACCAAGCCTCGGCAAACGCCACAAACTCGCGCACCGCCAGCTCGGACCAGCGGCTGCCGCCCAGAATGGCCACGGGCTGGTGCGCGGCTTTGAGGCGCTGGGCCAGCTCGGCCATCTGCGCGGCGCCGGGGTGCGTTTCGGTCACCTGGTAAGGCAGCGCATCGGCCACGGTGGCGGCTTCGGTCAGCATGTCTTCGGGCAGCGCCACCACCACGGGGCCGGGGCGGCCGGATGTGGCGACGTGGAAGGCGCGCGAGATCAGCTCGGGCACACGGGCCGGGTCGTCAATCTGCACCACCCACTTCGCCATGGTGCCAAACACCGCGCTGTAATCCAGCTCCTGAAACGCCTCGCGCCCCATGGCACCGCGTGCCACCTGGCCCACGAACAGGATCAGGGGGGTCGAGTCCTGGTGCGCGATGTGCACACCGGCCGACGCATTGGTGGCGCCCGGCCCGCGTGTCACAAAGCAGATGCCGGGCTGGCCCGTGAGCTTGCCCTGTGCCTCGGCCATCATGGCCGCGCCGCCTTCCTGGCGGCACACCGTCACGGCAATGTCGGCATCGTGCAGGGCATCGAGCACGGCCAGATAGCTCTCGCCCGGCACACAGAACAGCTGCTTTACGCCGTGGGTGATGAGCTGGCGGACCAGGATCTGGCCGCCCGTGCGGGAGGTGGTGGGTGCGGTAGTCATGTCAGACGGTCATTTCACAAAACAGAACAAGAACTCAGAACAGTGCCTTGCACGCGCGCTGAATGCGCGCGCAGGCCTCGTGCAGGTCGGCCATGCTGGCAGCGTACGAGATACGGAAGTACGGCGCCAGCCCCAGCACGCTTCCTGGCACCACGGCCACGTGGAACTCGCGCAGCAGGTAGTCGCAAAAATCGGCGTCGGTGCGCAGCAATACACCGCCCGGCGTGGTGCGGCCCAGCACACCTTCGCAACTGGCAAAGGTGTAGAACGCGCCCTCGGGCACACGGCAACGCAGGCCCGGCGATGCGTTGAGGGCCGCCACCACCAGGTCGCGCCGCGCCTGAAACGCACGGCAGCGCTCGGCCACCACGTCCTGCGGGCCGGTGAGCGCAGCCACCGCAGCGGCCTGGCTGATGGACGACGCGCACGATGTGGCCTGGCTTTGCACCACTGCCATGGCCGCGATCAATGCCTTGGGGCCTGCACCGTAGCCCAGGCGCCAGCCCGTCATGGCGTACGACTTGGAGACACCGTTCACCGTCAGCGTGCGCTCGCGCAGCGAGGGCAGCACGGCTACGGGGGTGGCAAACGCGTGCCCGTCGTACAGGATGTGCTCGTAGATGTCATCCGCCAGCACCCACACCTGCGGGTGGTGCAGCACCACCTCCAGAATAGGCCGCAACTGCTCGGCGCTGTAGGCCGTGCCGCTGGGGTTCGACGGCGAGTTGATGAACACCCAGCGCGTGCGCGGCGTGATGGCCGCGTCGAGCTGTTCGGGCGTAATGCGAAACCCGTTGGCTTCGCTGCAGGGCACCACCACAGGCACGCCACCGGCAATCAGCACCATGTCGGCGTACGACGTCCAGTACGGCGCGGGCAGGATCACCTCGTCGCCGGGATTCAGGCTGGCCATCAGCGCGTTGTAGATGACCTGCTTGGCGCCGGCACCCACCGTGATTTCGTTGGTGGCGAACACGAGGCCGTTGTCGCGGCGGAACTTGAGCTGGATGGCCGCCTTGAGCGCGGGCGTGCCATCAAGCACCGTGTAGTGCGTGTCGCCCTGCGCCATGGCCTGCTGCGCGGCTTCAATCACGTGGGCGGGCGTGTCAAAGTCGGGCTCGCCCAGGCCCAGCACAATGACGGGCTGGCCCTGGCGCTTGAGCTCGTTGGCGGCCTGGGTGATGCGCACGATATCGGACACACCGATGGCGCTGATGCGGTCGGCCGCGCGGAAGGCCGTGGCAGGAACGGCGGCGTTCATTGCTGGTAGGTCTCCAGGGGCTTGTCGTTGGGCGTGGCAAACAGCTGGCGCAGCGTGGTGCCCAGCGGCAGGTTCAGGCTCATGTTCTTGGGCGGAATGGGGTTCACGAACCACTTGGTGTAGATCTTTTCCATCTCGCCGCTTTGCATGAGCTTGGTGAGCACACCGTCCACCGCCGTTTTGAAGGCGGTGTCGTCCTTGCGGAAGAGCAGCGCAATCGGCTCGGCGCCCAGCGGCTCGCCCACGATGCGGTAGGCCGACGGGTCCTTGGAATTGGCGATCATCCCGGCGAGCAGGTTGTCGTCGAGCACAAACGCATCGGCACGGCCTGTTTCCAGCAACAGGAAGCTTTCGTGGTGGTCCTTGCCCAGCACGGTCTTGATGGCGCCGCCGCCCAGTGCGCGCTCTTGCTTGCGCAGCAACTGCACGGCCGTGGTCCCGGTGGATGCCGCGATGGTGCGCCCGGCAAGTTGGCTGATGGACTTCAGGTCCGAATCCTTGCGCACTGCCATGCGCACTTCGCTCACGTAGGTGGTCACGGCAAAGGCCACCTGCTGCTGGCGCGCAGTGTTGTTGGTGGTGGGGCCGCAGCCGATGTCCAGCGTGCCGTTTTGCACCAGCGGCAGCGTGTTTTGCGCCGTCACGGCCATGTATTCAAGCTTGGCGTCGGGCGCGACTTCTTTCAGCACGCGCTCGCACAGCTCCACGTGATAGCCCACGTACTTTTCATTGGCGCCCAGCGCATAGGCCATGGGCGGCGAGGTTTCGCGTACGCCCAGCACCACCTTGCCGCTGGACTTGATCTTCTCCAGCGTGGGCTGGGTGACCGTCTGCGCCTGCGCAGGGGCTGTAGCCGCCCAAGTCAGGGCCAAGCCTGCAGCGAGCGCGGTGAAGGTCTTGCGAGAAATTGCCATGTCGTTGTCTCCTGGTGTTATGTCGTTGGCAGATTGAAAAAAGGCGAGGCTCAAATCACGTTCTTTTCGAGCAGCGGCGCGTTGCGCGCGATGCGTTCAATGGACAGCGACGACAGGTCCAGGCTTTGGTAGCGGCCCGTGAGCAACAACTCGGCCACGCCCCGGCCCACGGCAGGGCACTGCTGCAGGCCGTGGCCCGAAAAGCCGTTGGCAAACACCAGGTTGTCGCACGCCGGGTGCAGGCCCACGATGGCGTTGTGGTCAAACGTGTTCATCTCGTAGTAGCCCGCCCAGGCGCCCTGCATGCGCAGTGCCTCAAAGCCCGGGATGCGCTCGGCCAGCGTGGGCCAGATGTGGTCCTCGAACGCTGCGTACTCGGGCTCCAGCGGGGCAAAGTCGGCGTCGTTGTCGGCGTCGGGCGCAAAGCCGCAGATGAAGCCTTTGCCCTCGGGCCGCAGCCAGATGCCACTGGTGTCGATGAGCAGCGGGCAGCCCGGCAGCGCTGCGGGGCTGGCCAGGTTGAAGACCGTACGGCGCTTGCCCACCACCGGCAGATCAATGCCAGCCCAGCCCGCAATGGCAGCCGCCCACGGGCCGCCCGCGTTCACGGCGTAGCGGCAAGGCAGCACGGTGCCGCTTTGCAGGCGCACCGCATCCACATGCAACACGCCGTCGCTGGCCGCCGCGTCCAAGCCCACCGCCTCATCGGCCACATAGCGCACGCCCTGGCTCTGCGCCTTCTTGCGCAGGGCCGTCAACAGCAGGTATCCATCAAACCAGCCCTCGCCCGACAAGCCCAGCGAGCCCAGCACCACGTCCTGCAGCGCCAGCCACGGAAAGCGATCGGCCAGTTGATTCGGACTGAGCAATGCCACGTCAGCGCCATGGCGCTTTTGCAACGCATGGTTTTCACGCAGCGTCGCCTCACCGGCCTGCGTGGCCAGGTACAGGTAGCCGCCCTCGTGCAGGCCAATGTCAGGTACATCGTTTTCGCAGGCCAGCAGTCGGCCCACGTTGCGCAAAAAGCCGATGCCAAACGCCGAGATCTGGATGTTGATGTCCGTCGAGAACTGCTGGCGGATGGAGCTGGCCGACAGCGCCGACGATGCACGTGCATAGGTCGGGTCGCGCTCGACCACCACCACCTCGCAGCCCGGTTGCTGCAGCGTGAGGAAGTACGCAATCGCACTGCCAATGACACCACCGCCGATGATGACGATGGGGTGTGATTCCTTAGCGATCAACATGAACAGGGCAACCAGCGCGTGGGTTACACGTCAAACGTCACGCCTTGCGCCAGCGGCAATGCGGTGGAGTAGTTGATGGTGTTCGTCGCCCGGCGCATGTAGGCCTTCCAGCTGTCCGAGCCCGCTTCGCGGCCACCACCGGTTTCCTTCTCACCGCCAAACGCGCCGCCAATTTCGGCACCGCTGGGGCCAATGTTCACATTGGCAATGCCGCAGTCCGAACCCGCCGCCGACATGAACTGTTCGGCCTCGCGCACATTGAGCGTGAAAATGGACGACGACAGGCCCGCGCCCACGGCGTTGTTCATGGCAATGGCTTCGTCGATGCTGCTGTAGCGCACCACGTACAGAATGGGCGCAAAGGTTTCGTGCAGCGCGGGGCCTTCGTGTTTTTGCAGCTCCACCAGCGCAGGGCGCACGTAGTACGCATGGTCACCGCCGATGCCTTCCACACGGCCACCACCGTGCACCGTGGCGCCCAGCGCGCGGCTTTGCTCCAGCGCCTTTTGCATGCCGTCAAAGGCCATGCGGTCGATCAGCGGGCCCACCAGCGTGCCGGCTGTGCGCGGGTCGCCCACCTGCACGTTGGCGTACACCTTGGCCAGCTGGGGCACCAGCTGGTCGTAAATGCTGTCGTGCACAAATAGGCGGCGCAGCGTGGTGCAGCGCTGGCCGGCCGTTCCCATGGCGGCGAACGCAATGCCGCGCAGGGCCAGATTCAGATCGGCCGTGGGTGCCACGATGGCGGCGTTGTTGCCCCCCAGCTCCAGAATGCCGCGCGCAAAACGCGCTGCAAGGCGCGGGCCCACGGCGCGGCCCATGGCGGTGGAGCCCGTGGCCGACAGCACGGGCACGCGGGCGTCATCCACCAGCACCTCGCCAAGGTCGCGCTGGCCAACGATCAGCTCCAGCAGGCCCTCAGGTGCGTCGCTGCCAAAACGCGCAATGGCGCGCTGGGCAATCGCGTGCGTGGCCAGGGCCGTGAGGGGTGTTTTCTCCGACGGCTTCCACGCCACCGAATCTCCACACACCAGCGCCAATGCGGCGTTCCACGACCACACGGCCACCGGGAAGTTGAAGGCAGAAATGACACCGCACACGCCCAGCGGGTGCCAGGTTTCCATCATGCGGTGGCCGGGGCGCTCGGTGGCAATCGTCAGGCCGTACAGCTGGCGCGACAGGCCCACGGCAAAGTCGCAAATGTCGATCATCTCCTGCACCTCGCCCAGGCCTTCGGACGGGATCTTGCCCGCCTCGATGGTCACCAGCAGGCCCAGGTCGGCCTTGGCGGCACGCAGCTCCTCGCCCAGCAGGCGCACCAGCTCGCCCCGGCGCGGTGCGGGCACATTGCGCCACGCCTGGAAAGCCGCATGCGCGCGGCCGATGGCAGCCGTGGCGTCGGCCGCGCTTTGCTGTGGCACCTGGGCCAGCACCTCGCCCGTGATGGGCGAGCGCGCCGCCAGCGTGCCGCCGGTGTACGCCGTGCGGGGCACGCCCAGGCGTTGCAGCAGTTGATCGACTTCGGACACGAGGGAGGTGGCGACAGGGGTGGCGGACATGGCGGCTCGCTAGCTTGGATGGAGGCAGAGAAAGGGAAACAGCGTGGGAAAACACACGCAGTGAATGCGCCAATATCCGCCAATCGCGCCGCGCTGGATAGCAAAAAAATGGAACTACTTGATCACAAATAAGCATGAAGTACCTGAAAATATCAGGACCGCTACCCTATACCCAATGAGCGACAGGGGCTCAAAAGGCTCAATTTTTGGCGTCACCCATCATTCCCCCAACGCATGACCCAGTATGACCCTGCTGCGCCGAACCTTCCTGCCCTCTACCGCCGACCTGCTGGCCTTTGAGGCCGCCGCCCGTCACCAGAGCGTGTCGCGCGCGGCCGAAGAGCTGCACCTCACCCAAAGCGCCGTGTCGCGCCAGATCCGTCAGCTGGAAGAACAAATCGGCACCGCCCTCTTCCACCGCGTGCGCCAGCGCGTGGTGCTGACCGACGCGGGCCGGGTCTACGCGGCCGACGTGCAAAACGTGCTGCAGCAGCTGTCAGCCAGCACACAAAAAGCCATGGCGTTCTCCAGCACCGACGGCCTGCTCAACCTGGCCGTGCTGCCCACGCTGGGCACCCGCTGGCTCATCCCGCGCCTGGGCGGCTTCATGGCACTGCACCCCGAGGCCATGGTCAACTTCTCGGCCCGCACCGAGCCGTTTGACTTTGCGGGCACACCGTTCGACGCTGCCATCCACTTCGGCACACCCCACTGGGCAGGCGCCGTGTGCGAATACCTGATGCACGAAGAAACCGTGCCCGTGTGCAGCCCCACCTACCGCGACCGCCACGGCATCCACACCCCGCAGGATTTGACCCGCGTGGTGCTGCTGCAGCAAAGCACCCGCCCCACTCAGTGGGCCGAATGGTTTGAGCTGGTGGGCGCGCCCACGGCCCTGGCCCTGCGCGGCCCGCAGTCTGAACACTTCGCCATGATTGCGCAGGCCGCCGTATCGCACCTGGGGGCGGCGCTGCTGCCGCGCTTTTTGATTGAGCAAGAGTTGGCGGCCGGGAGTTTGGTGGAGCTGTCAGACCAGGTGCTGACGAGCACCGATGCGTACTACTTGGTGTACCCGGAGGCGCGGGCGCAAACACCGTTGGTGAAGGCGTTCAGGGATTGGGTGGTGGGGGAGTGCGGGGGCCAACGCCCTACTTAACCCTGCGCCCCGAGGCTGAAATGGGAAACATGGGGAAAAAATGGCGCTAGCGCTTAGGGGCAAAGCGCTAGAAGCTATAAAAATTAGAGCGCCATTAGCCACTGTATCGGTGGCGTGGTTCGGGCACAAAGCAACGGCCGATGGGCCAAGGTGCAGGGATTGTCTCGACACTGGCACGGCCATTGACGGTGGCCGGAAGCGCGCTTCAACCGGTATAGATTGAACAGCCGGATGTGCTCATCGGCATCGCCAAAAAATTCTATTGATGTCGACGCTGCAGAACCTGCCGTCAACGTTGAAATGCGAGGCGAAGCCCGCCACCCCGGGTGGCGTCTTCTCGATGGCAGGGTTGGGCCGCTTCAGTTGCTCTGTGCATTGCCAAATAGTCGAAGTGCGAGCAGGCCGTGCCCGACAGCTGCACCTGCCTGCAGAGCAGAAGCAATGAAGATGGCTTCGGCGAGCTCTTCACCGGTGACACCTGCTTTGACTGCATTCTTGGTGTGAGCTTCAATGCAATACGGGCATTGCGTGGTGATCGCCACTGCTACGGAAATGAGCTCACGGTACTTCGGCGGAATTTTCCCATCTGGCCTCTCAGCAGCAGCCTTGAGGTTGAGAAACGCCTTGGCTTCAATGGATGCTAGCTGTACGAGTTTTTGCGCGTACTGAAGATCTTGAGGTTGTTGATAGCTCGACATGATTGAACCCAGAGTCACGGGAATAGCCCCAGGGACTAAGAGGCGGCTTCGCGGTGTTTGGATTCATAGTCGCGAGAATTTGGTGGGCGCAGACTTTGAGAGCGGCCTGGTCTAGCTACGACTGGCGGGCTGTGGGCTGGCTGACCCCAGCCTACAGGACGTCTGTGCAAACCTCATCCCAGAGAACTGGGCCAGCGGGCCACACCATACCGGCCAAGACAGCACCGAATGCCCGACGGTGGCCGAGGTGGCAGTGCGCTATCGGCGTTGCCGATCCAGGCGGTCAGCAATCGCCCCCACTCTCAGCGCCGCCACGGTACGGCCTTCGTGGTTGCAGCTGGGCTCGGCCACACCGTCAACGCCTTGGAGCAAGCCCATGTCGTGTCCCGTTACGCCGGCTGTCGCACGCGCTCGATTCGGCCCGCAGTCTCTCGTGCTACTTCAGGCTCTGCTGCGCATACGCGTACACCGCATCCCCCAGAAACTCCACCATCCGCGGGTGGTACGCGTTGTGAAACGCCTTCATGTCCGCGTTGTCTTCATAGAACAGCGCGGTGCCCACATACGCGTCGCCCGACGGCGCGTAAAAGCGCGATGCGATGGCGTAGTGCTGGGCCATCAGTGCCTGGATGGTGCGGGACGCAGGCTCGTTCGCGTCGATCAGCGGGGCCAGTTCTTTGTAGAACGCATCGAAATCGGCATGCGCCTGGGCCTTGTCAACGTGCGCCCAGTTGTTGGTGCTGGCAAGGGATTGCGCTTGCTCGGCGCCCTGTGCGGCGCGGCATTGTTCGAGGTATTCGGGGGTGGCTTGTTGAAGAAGACCCATGGTGTTGTGTGTTCGTTTACGAAGATGTTGAGTGCTCTGCGGTGTGCGCCATTGTTGGCAATGCGGCGCAGACGCGGAAGAGCGCGGACTATAGCGGCGCATCTGCGCAAGCCACAACCGCATTGGCAAACCGTGCTTTTCAGGCCACAGGACTCGCGCGAATGGGTGGCGGGTGTTGCGGGCTGAGCCACCACCCGCTCGCACAGCACAGCACAGCACGGCGCAACGCGATGGGTCACGCTTCAGTCGAGTTGCCGGAATCCTGCAACGCGGTCTGTGCCGGGCGAAACCCGCTGCCATGGCGACTAGCCCGCCAAGCCCTGCGCAGGCCTTCTCAACGTCGCATCAAACGGATTGATCTTCCGCCCAATAGCCGCCGCCTCGGAGCTTGAGTTCTTATTGCATCAAAGTAATTTACATTATACATTTACATCGTAAATTACATGGAGATGCGATGCCGAAGGCGTTGACAGAAGCAGAGGTTCAGGACTTTCGCCTCCGGCTACTTTCAGTGGCCGAGCGTGCATTTGCCGATCACGGCGTCGAGGGGGTCTCCGTGCGGCAGCTTGCGCAGGAATTGGGCTGCAGCGCGATGACGCCCTACAGGTACTTTCGCGATAAGAACGAAATCCTTGCCGCTGTCACGGCCGCCGCACTCGACCGCTTTTCAGAATCCCTGGAGCTTGCCTTTGCCACAGAGGCGGGCGCCTGGGAGCGTTCAGCCGCTGTGCGGCAGGCATACCTTCGCTTCGCGTTTGAAAACCCCAGGGCCTACAAGCTGATGTTCGATCTTCCGCACCCTGACGTGGCGGGATTTCCGGACCTTGCGCGCGCCGCCCTGCGTGCCGAACAAATCATGACTGCGCCCATGGAGCTTCTGGTGAAAGGCGGCTTCCTGGCCGGAGACTCGCGCCTTCTGGGGCGGATTTTCTGGAGCGCCATCCACGGAGCCGTTTCGCTGCAGTTGGCCGGAAAACTCGATTCCGACCCGGCCTTTGAACATGTTCTTGAGAACATGCTGCGCTTTCTCGTTGCTGGCGCCCGTGCTGACCACCCATAAGGAGCCGGAATGTTGAATGTCGAAGGAAGCCAGGTGCACCTGGTGGACAAGGGCATGGGGCCCCCCGTGTTATTTCTGCACGGCAACCCAGACACCTCTGAAGTGTGGAGCGGCCTCATCGAACACATCCAGTCGGAGCACCGGTGCCTTGCACCTGATCTGCCAGGCTACGGACGATCCATCGCTGCGCCGCACTTCAACTGCTCGCTGGAGCACTTGGCAGGGTTCGTTGATGGTCTGCTCTTGCAAGCGGGGCTGACGGAGCCGCTTCATCTGGTGGTCCATGACATTGGCGGCCAATTTGGCTTGGCGTGGGCCGTCAAGTGGCCTGAAAAGGTCAGGTCGCTCACCATCTTCAACACGGCGTTCTCGCCGGACTATCAATGGACAACGCTACACAAGATCTGGCGCACGCCCTTCGTCGGTGAACTGGCCCAGCGCCTGACAAGCCGCCGGGCCTTCACGCGCGAGATGAAGAAAGGCGCCAGCCGGCTCTCCACCGCGCAAATCGATCAGATCTACGACCGGATCACCCCCGCGATGAAGAAAATGGCGCTGCGCTTCTTTCGCGCCAGCGAACTCTCTCACTTCCGAGGGTGGGACACGCAGTTGTGCGATCTTGCGTCTCGCATTCCCTCTCAGGTGTTGTGGAGCGATGACGATCCCTACATCGCCCCCACGTTCGCGGATCGCTTCGGCGCGCAGGTAGTACACCGATATCCGGGCTATGGACATTGGCTCGCGCTGGAGGCGACAGACCTTGTGGGTCGTGAATTGAAAGCGTTTCTCGCGCGGACACGTGGTTGACGCCAAGGGCGCGGGTTACCTGTCGATTGGAGGAAGGACCACGCAATCTGTACACGTTCTTTGGAACAGCTGTTTTTGAACTGTTTGTGAGATCGGCGACCGACTCAAAACAGCGTCCCTGGGCGCCACTTTCGATCAATCCCTTTGCGTGGAGGTTGCCATCCCGACAGGGTTGATCTGCCGTTCTCCACTCCCGCCTGACAGACTTTGCGCAGGCCGCCTCAACGTCGCATCAAACGGATTGATCTTCGGCCCGATCGCAGCCGCCTCGCGCTTGAGCAGCTCCACCACCGTGGGCATACGGTCGGCATTCAACCGGTCTGCAATCGTGCCCACGCTCAGCGCAGCCACCGCGCGGCCTTCGCGGTCCAGGATGGGCACGGCCACACCGGCCATGCCTTCGAGCAAGCCGGTGTTGCGGCCCGCGTACCCCAGCTGGCGCACGCGCTCGATCTCGGTGCGCAGATAGACCTCGTCAAACACGCCGTACTCGCGCACGCGAGACAGGTTGAAGCGGATGACTTCTTCGCGCTCGGCCTCGGGCAAAAACGCCAGGATGGCCAGCGCACCCTGCCCCACGCCCAGTGCCACGCGGCCGCCGATGTCGCCGGTGAACGAGCGGATGGGGAACGGGCCCTCGCTGCGGTCCAGGCACACGGCGTCGAACCCGCTGCGCACCAAGAGAAAGATGCTGTCGCCCAGGCTGGCGCACAGGCGCAGCAGCACAGGGCGGCACAGGCTGCGCAAATCACCTGGGTTGCCTGCTTTGGCGGCCAGGGCAAAAAAATCCATGCTCAGGCGGTAGAGCTTGCTGCGCTCGTCCTGCTCGACCATGCCCTCTGCCACCAGCGATTGCAGCAAACGGTGCGTGGTGCCCTGCGTCAGGCCCACTGCACGCGCCAATTGGGTGACTCGCCCGCCCTCGGCCTGCACGGCCGACAGGGCCCGGATGACGGCAAACACCCGGGGTACGCCGCCGGTGGCGGTGGATGCGGCTTCCATACCTCGCTCCTGTGGAATTCGTTGATCAAACTGAAGGCATCATATTTCATTGAACGGAATAAATTCAATAAAAATTCTGTTTAATGGAATACCCGAAGCATTCTGGTTTGTTTATTGCAATAGATTCAATTGAATCGAGCGGCTGTTCCAGCTTTTGTATGGCACTTGCACCACCCCGGTGCAAGCACACCGAAGGCCCGCAGCCCATCCATGCAACTCCACAGCAGGTGGCACGCACGGCCCCCAGGCAAACCGTGCGATGCCACTACCGGAAAGGCTTTCGCCATGTCATTTCTCAAGCTCACGGATGTGACCAAGTTCTATGGCAGCACCTGCGCGGTGCAGTCCATGAACCTCACGGTGCAAAAGGGTGAATTTGTGTCGCTGCTGGGCCCTTCGGGCTGCGGCAAGACGACCACGCTGCAGATGGTGGCGGGGTTTGAAGCGGTGACCAGCGGGCGCATCGAACTCGATGGCAAGGACATCACCCACGCCAAGGCCAACACGCGCGGGCTGGGCATCGTGTTCCAGAGCTATGCGCTGTTCCCGCACATGACGGTGGCGGCCAACGTGAGCTTTGGGCTGGAGATGCGCAAGGTGCCCAAGGCCGAGCGCGCCGAGCGCGTGGCCCAGGCGCTGGCCCTGGTGCACCTGGAAAAGCATGCCACGCGCTACCCGCGCGAGCTGTCCGGCGGCCAGCGCCAGCGGGTGGCCCTGGCACGTGCGCTGGTGATCGAGCCGCCCGTGCTGCTGCTGGACGAACCCTTGTCCAACCTCGACGCCAAGCTGCGTGAGGAGATGCAGTTTGAGCTGCGGCAGATCCAGCGCAAGGTGGGCACCACCACCATCATGGTCACGCACGACCAGAGCGAGGCCATGTCCATCAGCGACCGCGTGGTGGTGATGGAGGCCGGCCGCGCCACGCAGATCGACCACCCGCATCGCGTATACGAGCACCCGCGCACGCGCTTCATCTCCACCTTTGTGGGCAAGGCCAACCTGCTGCCCGGCCAGGTAGCGCATGCAAGCGACACGCACACGCAGGTGAAGGTGGGAGCCCTCACGATGGAGGTGGACGGTGCCCGCTACCGCCCCGGCGCCGCCGTGCTGCTGAGCGTGAGGCCTGAAAAAGTGCAACTGGTGCCCGCCGTGCAGGGCCGGATGGATGGTCAGGTGTGCGAGCGGTTCTTCCTGGGCAGCCAGTGGCTGTACCGTGTGGGCACCCCCGTGGGCGACCTGATGGTGCTGGTGCCCAATGACGGCCGCGCTGCGCTGGCCGAGGGCGAGCGCACGGGCGTGGACTGGCCCGACCACTGCATGCGCCTGCTGCCCGCCGATGAAACCGCCATGGCCGAGCTGGAGGTCGAAGACGCCGCCGAGGTGGCGCCATGAGCCTGGCCACCACCTTGCTGCACAAAAAGGCCGCGCCCTGGTGGCTGTCGGGCCCGGCGCTGCTGCTGTTCACGGTGCTGCTGCTGGTGCCGCTGGCACTCACGGCAGTGTTGTCGTTCAACGCGTTCGACCCGGCCACGGGAGTGAAGGCGGGTGAGTTCACGCTGGAGCATTACGCCCATGTGTTCACCGATTCGTACTACCACACGATCTTCTGGCGCACTTTCTGGATCGCGGGGCTGGTCACGCTGATCTGCGTGCTGATTGGAGCACCCGAGGCCTACATCCTGAGCCGCATGGGCAACCCCTGGCGCTCCATCCTGCTGCTGGTGGTGCTGGCACCGCTGCTGGTGTCGGTGGTGGTGCGCGCCTTTGGATGGAGCATGCTGCTGGGCCCCGAGGGGCTGGTGAATGGCGCGCTGCAACTCGTTGGCATCGGCCCGGTGAAGATGCTTTACACAGAGATCGCGGTGGTCATCGCACTGGTGCATGTGATGCTGCCCTTCATGGTGATCCCCGTGTGGACTTCGCTGCAAAAGCTGGACCCGGGTGTGGAGAACGCCGCCCTGTCGCTGCAGGCGACGCCCTTCACCACGCTGCGACGCATTGTCTTGCCGCAGGTGCTGCCAGGCATTTTGTCGGGCAGCCTGATCGTGTTTGGGCTAGCGGCCAGTTCGTTCGCCATCCCCGGCCTGCTGGGCGGGCGGCGCCTGAAGATGGTGGCCACGGTGGTGTACGACGAATACCTGCACGAGCTGAACTGGCCCCTTGGCGCAGCGATTGCGCTGACGCTGCTGGTGGCCAACCTGGTGGTGATGCTGAGCTACAACCGGCTGGTTGAGGGCCGGTACAAGAAAGCGTTGGGCTGAAGTTATGCAGAAGAACGGACCTTTGGCCCTCGCGTTCAACGCGCTGGTCATCACCTTCATGCTCGCCCCGCTGCTGGTGGTGTGCATCGTGGCGTTCACGCCGCACAACACGCTGACGCTGCCCACCACTGAGTTCTCGCTGCGCTGGTTCAAGGCAGTGTTCGCGCATTCGGACTTTGTGCAGTCGTTCTGGAACAGCCTGTGGCTGGCACTGGCATCGGCCACGCTGGCCACGCTGCTGGCAGTGCCAGCGGGCATTGCCATCACGCGCTATGACTTTGCGGGGCGCGGCTTTTTGAACGGCCTGTTTCTGTCGCCACTGATCATTCCGCATCTGGTGCTGGGCGTGGCCCTGCTGCGGCTTTTTGCGCTGCTGGGCGGCACGGGCAGCTTTGGCTGGCTGGTGTTTGCGCACGCGCTCATCGTCACGCCTTACACGCTGCGGCTGGTGGTGGCTGCGCTGGTGGGGTTTGACCGCAGTGCCGAGCATGCAGCCCTGTCGCTGGGCGCCAGCCAGGCCACGGTGTTCACGCGCATCACGCTGCCGATGATCCTGCCCGGCGTGACGGGCGGGTGGATGCTGGCCTTCATCAACAGCTTTGACGAAGTGACCATGTCGATCTTTGTCACCTCGCCCAGCACGGTGACGCTGCCGGTGCGCATGTACATGTACGCCACCGAATCCATCGACCCACTGATGGCTGCGGTGTCGGCACTGATGGTGGCCCTGACGGCCTGCGCGATGGTGATTCTCGACCGGGTGTATGGACTCGATCGCGTTCTGGTCGGCCGGAAATAAATGAGCACCGCAACCATGAGTTCCAGCCAACCTCTGCTCCACCGGGTGGCCGAAAAAGACCGCACACCCGTGCCCTTCGTGCTCGATGGCGAACCCGCCGCTGCGCTCGAAGGCGACACGGTGCTGACCGCCATCCTCATCCACCGCGCCCAGCTGCGCCGCAACGAATTCAGCCACGAGCCCCGTGCAGGCTTTTGCCTGATGGGCGCATGCCAGGACTGCTGGGTACAAACCGCCACGGGCGAGCGGCTGCGGTCTTGCGCCACCTTCATCCAGGCGGGCATGCAGCTGACCACCGGAGAGCCCGCATGATCGGCCCCACCTTGCAACCGGTCATCGTCGGCGCTGGCCCTGCGGGCATTCGCGCCGCGCAGACCCTGGTCGCACACGGTGCGCGGCCCGTGCTGATTGACGATGCCGCGCGCGGCGGCGGGCAAATCTACCGCCGCCCGCCCGCCCACTTTGCCCGCAGCCCGCAAACACTGTACGGCACCGAAGCATCACGCGCCACGGCATTGCACAGCACGCTGGATGGCTTGGCCGCCCACATCGACTATCAACCCGACAGCCTGGTGTGGAACGCCCAGGGTGGCCAGCTCGATGTGCTGCACGGCCCCACGCAGACCACGCGCACGGTGCCCTACGGCCAGCTTATCGTGGCCAGCGGCGCCACCGACCGCGTGCTGCCCGTGCCGGGCTGGACACTTCCAGGGGTGTACACGCTGGGCGGCGCGCAAGTGGCGCTCAAGTTCCAGGGCTGCACCATCGGCCGCAACGTGGTGCTGATGGGCACCGGGCCGCTGCTGTACCTGGTGGCGTACCAATATGCCAAGGCAGGCGCCAAGGCGGGCGTGAAGGTGGCTGCAGTGCTAGACACCGCCCGATTTGCCGACCAGCTGGCCGCCCTGCCCGGCATGCTCACCCAACCCGCCGTGCTGGCCAAAGGGATGTACTACGTGGGCTGGCTGCGCGCGCATGGCGTAGCGGTGCACACCGGCGTGCGGCCTTTGCGCGTGGAGGGCGAAACGCGGGTGAATGCCGTGGTGTGGACTGACGGCCAGACCGAACACACCGCGCCCTGCGATGCCATGGGCTTTGGCTATGCGCTGCGGTCCGAAACCCAACTGGCAGACCTGCTGGGCTGCCGCTTTGCCTGGGCCCCGATGCACCGCGCCCACCTGCCCGAGCGCGACAGCGCAGGGCGCACCAGCGTGGCCGGCGTGTATCTGGCGGGCGATGGCGCGGGCATCATGGGCGCCGATGCGGCCGAATGGGCGGGCGAGCGCGCTGCGCTGGCGCTGCTGGCAGACCATGGCGTGAAGGTCGATGCGGTACGCACTACTGAGCTGGAACGCAAGCTGATGAAGCTGATGCCATTCCGCCAAGGGCTGGAGCGCGCCTTCCCATTTCCCACTGACTGGGCCGCCCATGCGCCCGATACGCTGGTGGTGTGCCGCTGCGAGAACATCACGGCCGGCGAGCTGCGCGCCTGTGCCCGCGATGCGGGAGCCGATGAGATGAACCGCCTCAAGGCCCTGACCCGCGTAGGCATGGGCCGCTGCCAGGGCCGCATGTGCGGCGTGGCGGCGGCAGAAATTCTGGCCCACGCCACAGGCAAGCCGATTGACACGGTAGGACGGCTGCGCGGACAGGCGCCGATCAAGCCGATTCCCATCCACCTGCAACCCCAGGCGGAGGCCCGCGCATGACCGCCACCCCAACGATCGACACCGACGTTGCCATTGTGGGCGGCGGCATCATGGGCGCATCGACCGCGCTGGCACTGCGCCGCAAAGGCGTGGCCGTGGTGCTGTTGGAACGTGACCTGTGCGGCTCGCGCTCCAGTGGCGTGAACTATGGCGGCGTGCGCCGCCAGGGCCGCCCGGTGAGCCAGCTGCCGCTGGCGCAGCGCGCTCACGAGGTGTGGGCCGACCTGCCCGCGCTGATTGGCACCGATGGCGAATACCAGCGCAGCGGGCACTTCAAGATTGGCCGCAGCGAGGCGGACATGGCTGCACTGGAGGCCTATGCAGCAATGAGCCGCGACTTTGACTTGGGGCTACAGCTCATCTCCGGCACCACACTGCGCGAGCGCTGCCCCTGGCTGGGCGGGCGCGCTGTGGGTGGATCACTCTGCCCGGATGACGGCCAGGCCAACCCGCGCCTGGTGTCGCCCGCGTTTGCACTGGCGGCCAAGCGCGCGGGCGCGCAGATTCTGGAGCGCACTCCAATGACCTCGGTGGAGCACGACGGGCAGCTGTTCACCGTGCGCTCGGGCACCACCGTGGCGGTGCGTGCACCCGTGCTCATCAATTGCGCAGGAGCCTGGGCCGGTGCGCTGGCCGCGCAGTTTGGCGAGGCCGTGCCCATTCACTCCGGCCACCCCGCCATGGCGGTGACCGAGCCCCTGCCCTTCTTCATGCACTGGAGCCTGGGTGTGGAAGGCGGCGGCATCTACTGCCGACAGGTAGCGCGTGGCAACCTCGTGCTGGGCGGCGGCGCAGGTGTGGCGCTGGATGCCGACCGCGCCCGCTCCGAGCGCAGCGCCATCGCTACCTTGGCAGTGCAGGCCGTAGAGCTGTTGCCCGCCCTCAAGAATGCGCATTTCATTCGCACCTGGAGCGGCACCGAAGGCTATCTGCCTGACCGCCAGCCGGTGCTGGGCAAGAGCCACACCACGCCCGGCCTGATCCATGGCTTTGGCTTTGCGGGTGCGGGCTTTCAGATCGGCCCCGGTGTGGGCGAGGTGCTGGCAGAGCTGGCACGCGATGGCCGCAGCACCACGCCGATTGATGCCTTTGCGATTGAGCGATTTCTCCCAACGACGGTGGCTGACGTGGCCAGCACTGCCGCTGCCCACTGACCCCGTTTGCCACCGAAAAAACTCCCCTCCCCACCAGAAAGGAAACCACCATGACCTTCTCCCCCCGCTTTACCAGCCGCACCCGCCGCGCCCTTGTGACGGCCGCTGCACTGACCGCCGTGGCCGCCACAGGCACCGCCACCGCGCAGACCAAGACGCTGTACATCGGCATGAACGGCGGCACCATGGAGAAGGCGTACACGCAGTACGTGTTCCCGGCGTTTGAAAAGCTGCATGGTGTGAAAGTGGTGGTGGTGCCCGGCACGTCCTCGGACATCCTGGCGAAGGCCCAGGCCAACAAGGACAAGCCCCAGATGCACGTGATGTTTCTGGACGACGGCATCATGGTGCGCGCCATGGGCATGGGCCTGTGCGAAAAGCAAAAGCCCAACCAGCATCTGAACGACATCTACCCCGCCGCGCGCTTCAAGGACGACCTGGCCAGCGGAGTCAGCGTGGGTATGACGGGCATCGCCTACAACACCAAGATGTTTGCCGAAAAGGGCTGGGCCGCCCCCACCTCGTGGATGGACTTTGCCGACCCCAAGTACAAGGGCAAGGTGGTGTTCCAGTCCATGCCCTCCTCATCGTTCGGGCTGCACGGCTTCTTGATGTTCAACCGCATCCAGGGCGGCAACGACAAGAACGTGGAACCCGGCTTTGCCAACTGGGCCAAGACCATCGGCCCGAACGTGCTGGAGTACATCCCGAGCTCGGCCAAGATTTCGGAGATGGTGCAAACGGGCGAGGCTGCGATCTTCCCGCTCACGCCCACGGCCGTGGCTGCACTCAAATCCAAGGGCATTCCGGTGGAATACGCCCAGCCCAAGGAAGGCTCGGTGGTGCTGATGACAGGCCAGTGCGTGATCGCCAAGAACAGCGAGCCCGAGCTGGCGCAAAAACTGGCCGAATTTCTGCTGAGCCCCCTGGCCCAGGCCAATGTGCTGCAGTTTGGCGCGCAGATCCCCACCAACCCCAAAGCCCCGGCCGTGGGTGAAGGCGCCGAGCAGGTGGCCAAGATCAACCAGTGGATGAAAAACGCCGTGACCCTGGACTGGGACAGCGTCAACGCCAACCGCCCGGCCTGGAACACGCGCTGGAACAAGACCATCGAGCGCTGAGCAACGGGGCCGTTGACGCGCGCCGCACCACACTGGCGGCGCGTTTGTGACAAATGTCACCGGCTGCGCCACGCCCTGCGGCAGGAGGGTGTCACAAACCGCTTCTTCGAATCCAGAATCCGGCGCCTGAACACGCTGATTCGTTCAGTTGCCATTCATTCGAAGAAGAGGGATACCACCATGAAACGCTGGATCAAATGGACCGCAGGCGGCGCGCTGCTGCTGGGCGTGGTCGTTGTGGCCACAGCCACCAGCGGCCTGTACCTGGCCGAGCAAAAGCGCAACCGCTACATCGACATCAAGCCGCGCCCCGTGGCCTACACCACCGACGCGCAGACCATTGAGCGCGGGCGGTACCTGTATGCGTCGCGCGGCTGCACCGACTGCCACGGCGCGCAAGGCACGGGCCGCGAGTTTGTGAACGACGGCAAGGGCACGCGCATCGTGGGCCCCAACATCACCCCCGCTGGCGTGGTGGCCCGCTACCAGCCCGAAGACTGGAACAGCGTGATCCGCCACGGCGTCAAGCCCAATGGCCGCCCGCTGCTGGTGATGCCCAGCGAGGACTACAACCGTTTTACCAACGACGACCTGAATGCCCTGGTGTCCTACGTACGCCAGTTCAAGCCGCAGGAGGGCACGCAGGCCGTGGTGGAACTGCCCCGCCCTGCCTGGGTGCTGTACGGCCTGGGCGCGATCCCCGACGCAGCCGCGCGCATCGACCACCAGCTGGCGCCATCGCGCCCCGTGCCTGCGGGTGTGACGGTGGCCAACGGCCAGTATGTGGCCAACATGTGCATCGGCTGCCACGGCGCAGACCTGTCGGGCGGCAAGATCCCGGGCGGCCCGCCGGACTGGCCCGCCGCTGCCGACATCCGCCCCGGCGCCAACAGCGCCATGGCCCGCTACCCCAATGCCGCCAGCTTTGTGGCGATGCTGCGCACTGGCAAGCGGCCGGATGGCACACCGATCCAGGTGATGCCGTTTGAGTCGCTGGGGCAGTTGAGCGACGTGGATGCGAAGGCGCTGTATCTGTTCTTGACAGCCCCTGGTGCCCTTGCCAAGGCGGGGGGCACCGGGGCGGGCGCGGGCCATGCACCGGCCAGTGGGGAGGTGGGGCTGAACGGTGGAGTTGCAGACGCGCATCTGGTGCGGGTGGAGCAGCCACAGGGGTCGCAGCATCGGCCGTCGAACGTGCCTTCGGTGTCTTCGGGGTTGCGGATGCCGGGGTGACGTTTTTGCCTTGGATTTTTTAATGTTTTGAGCCGCTAGCGCTTGTGTATAAAGCGCTAGCAGCTACTATTTTTATAGTGGTCGCGGGTAGGTGCCCCGCCCGTTCGGGCCGAGCTTGCCGAAGCCGGGATGGCTTGCTATTTTGTGAGGCGTGCCTGTTCAGAGCACAGGCCCGGCCGGTTCAGTGAACATCCGGCAGTCACTATCAATACCATAGCTGCTCACGATTGCTAGATAAGCGCTAGAGCCCCATAGCACTCTTAACCCCCCGCAGCCCCCTGCGGCACATGGTTGCGCAGCAGCCACCGCGTTTCCCGCGTGGCCTCGGTGTCCGGGTGGCGGGACTCCAGCGTGGCCAGCACGCGCAGGGCCATGTCGGCGCGGTTCATGCCTTGCAGCAGCACGCGGGCCACCAGTTCATAGGCGGCGGGCACGCTGTCGTGGTTCTTGAAGCGGCGGTCAAAGCCCTGCAGCAGGGCCAGCGCGTCTTTGGCGTTGTTGGCATTCCAGGCGGCTTTGGCCAGGTTGAGGGTGGCGTTGGCGTCCTGCAGCGCAAACTGGGCGTCCTGGGCCCGGCAGGTTTGAAAGACCTTGAGCGCTTCGCCGCCCTGGCCCGAGCGCAGCAGCAGCGGGATGTAGCGCTGGGCATGGTCCAGCAGGGTGGCGGTTTTGCCTTCGGCCAGCGTCAGCACACGGTGGTAACGGCGCTGTGCGGGCACTTCGTCGCTGCGGGTGCGCTGGTCTTCGTAGGCTACACCCAGGGCGCCGACCATGTCGCCCGCGGTGATCAGTGCGGCCACGTGTGCGTCGGTGGCGTCTTGCTCGATCTGGCGGGGGCTGCGGCGGTCCACAGGGGCGCCGTCGTCGTCCAGGCCTGCGCCGGGCAGCAGGTCAATGCCAAAGGCTGCATGGTTCTGGTACATCGCGTAGCCCAGCAGGCTGGCCATGACCCAGCTGAAATAGATCAGCAGCCAGTTGACGATGGGCAGCAGGATCCAGCCCTTGAAGATGGGCACCAGCATGCCCAGTGCGATGAAGGTGCCCTGGCTCAGCAGGAAGAGGAACAGGCACAGCAGCAGGTAGGGCCAGCCAATGGTGCGCACGGCGTTCCAGGCGTTGGCGGGGTTCAGGGTTTCGGTAAAGCTGCAGGTCTGCACCAGCACGATCTGCGTGGCGGGCAGCAGGAAACACATGGCCAGCCAGGCCAGCGTGCCCAGCACGGGGTTCAGGCGCTGCAGCCAGCCCACGGCCATGGCTTGCACGATCAGGATGGCGAACAGCTTCCAGGGCAGGTTCTTCCAGTCCGGGTCCAGCTCGGAAGGGTAGTCCTCGGCCTTGTAGATGCCGCGCGAGCCCAGGGCCGTGACTTTGAATCCGTAGCGCGATGCGGCCAGCAGGATGCCGATCTCCACGATCAGGATGCCCAGGGCGTCGGGCACAAAGAAGATCAGCTTGAACAGCAAGCTGGAGAGCGCCAGCAGCACGCTGTACATCAGCGGCTTGGGTTGCAGCGGAAACGCGAAAAAGGTGTTGATCTGGTGCCAGAACGGGCGGGGCGTCTTTGCGGTTTCGCGCTGCATGGGGTGCCCCGGGCTTATTTGGAGAAGAAGTCGGACTGCGACATCCCGCGCCCGCCCGCCATGCGCACCACGGTGCGCTGGTCGGAGCGCAGGAGCTTCATTTGCCCCATTTCGCGCACGAGTTGCTCGTTGAAGGTGGAGCTGAACTGCATGACGGTTTCTCCCATCTTCAGCAGGCTGGTGCCTTTGACCTTGGCGCTTTTGCGGCCCGGTTCGATCTCGATGCTGTCGATGTGGAATTCGAACTCGACCGTCAGGATGCCGCCCATGCGGTCACCGATCTGCTCGAACATCTGCATGCTGGCCTTGAAGGCCTCGCACTGCTGGTCGTGGTTGAGTGTGCTGCGCTGCGTCTGGCCGTTCATCACCGTCTCGTCCTGGATGATGGCCTTGCTGCTGAGCTGTTTGCACATCAGCTCAGCGTCTCGCTTGTAGAGGGCGTGCGCGCTCTGGTCGTAGTAGGCGCGCACCATTTTTTCGTCCAATGTGCGCCCACCGACAAAGTAATACCAGGCGCCCGCGCACAAGGCCGCCAACAAGACGATCTTTTTCATGATTCCCTCTCTCCCGCTTTATTTTGCGGCGCAGTATACCGGTGGGGTTTGTGCGCACTGCCCGCCAGCCTTGGCGCGCGGGGGCTGCGAACGAGTTGTTACCTTCCGTGTCATCGCAGCAGGGGGCGGTCCCCGGCATATCGGCTACCCTCGCGGTCGAGTCGGATAGAGGGATGTCAAAAATGAATGTCTTGCAACGTGCCCTGGTGTTGTTGTCGGGGGCTTTGGTTTCGATGGGCGCACACGCCCTGCAGATCACCAGTTTTTCACCGCAGGGCGAAGTGGCCCGGGTGCGGCAAGTGGTGGCCAAGTTCGATGCGGCGGCCGTCAACTTCGGCGACCCCAAGGCGCCCGCGCCCATCAACCTGAGCTGCAGCGATGCCAGCGCCACCAAGGGCACGGGCCGCTGGACAGGCGAGCGCGAGTGGGTTTTCGACTTTGAAAGTGACCTGCCACCCGGCGTGCGCTGCACCGCAACGGTCAAACCCGGGTTCAAATCGGCCTCAGGCGTCGATCTGACGGGCGCCAAAAGCTATCAATTCAATAGCGGTGGACCGTTTGTGCAGGACATCCGCCCCAATCCTTACGCACCCATCGACGAAGAGCAGTTCTTCGTGCTGCAGTTGAACGGGCCCGCCACCACCGCCAGCGTTCAGGCCAATGTGTGGTGCACGGTGGAAGGCGTGGGCGAGCGCGTGCCGGTGCGGCTGATTGAAGGCGCGCAGCGCGCCGAAATATTGAAGACGCTGGGCCTGGAAAAAAGCGCGGCGAAAGAGCCCCTGCAATACGCCACACTGGCCTGCAACCGGCGGTTCACCTCGGGCTCGCGCATGCAGATCGTGTTTGGCAAGGGCGTGGCCACGCCCAGCGGCGTGGCCAACACGGTGGAGAAGCGCTTTGACTTCAAGGTGCGCGAGCCGTTTGCGGCCGAGTTCAGCTGCGAGCGAGAGAACGCGCAGGCGGCGTGCCTGCCCATCCGGCCGATGCAGCTGTCCTTCAACGCCCCGGTGCCGCGCAGCCTGGCCACGGCCATTCGCCTCAAGTCCGCCAAGGAAACCCTGAAGCCCCAGACCGATGGCGGCATCGAGGGCCAAAAGGGGGATGCGCTGGTCAACAGCGTGCAGTTTGCTGCGCCCCTGGCTGAAAACACGGCCTTCACACTGGAGCTGCCCAAGGATTTCAAGGACGCCTCGGGCCGCCCGCTGCGCAACGCAGACAACTTCCCGCTCAAGGTGGCCACCGGCGGCATGCCGCCCCTGGCCAAGTTTGCGGCAGCGCCCTTTGGCATCGTCGAGCGTTTTGCCGAAGGCCCGCGCTCTGACAACCCCCCAGCGCTGTTGCCCGTGACACTGCGCAACGTGGAAGCCGCCCTGCGCGTGCAGGGCCTGCAGCCGGGCACCGTGAGCACGCTCAAGCCGCGCACCGACGCCGACATCATTGCGTGGTTCAAGAAGGTGCAGCGCTACGACAGCTACGTGGTGGATCGCAAGCAGGCGCGGCGCGACGTGACCGGCCCGCTGCCCAAGGTGCTGGACGAAGACAAGGAGTATGTGCAGTCGCGCATGCTTTCGCTGCTGGCGGGCAAGGGTAGCGTGAAGACGCTGGACTTGCCCAAGCCAGCGAGCAACGACCCGCGCCCGTTCGAGGTGGTGGGCATTCCGCTGCCGCCCGGCTTCCACGTGGTGGAGATCGCCTCGCAAAAGCTCGGCGCTTCGCTGCTGGATGAGCGCCACGGGGACGCCCGCACGATGGTCGTGCGCACCTCGGCCCTGGTGACCAACCTGGGCGTGCATTTCAAGCTTGGCCGCGAAAACGCCCTGGCCTGGGTGACCACGCTGGACAAGGGCCAGCCGGTGCAGGGCGCCACGGTGCGTGTGAGCGACTGCAAGGGCAATGAGCTGGCCAACGCGCTGACCGATGCCCAGGGCGTGGCCCGCATCGAAGGCCTGTCGTCCGACCCCACCCGCTGCGGCGATGGCGGCGACTACGGCGACGGCGGCAACGCCTACTTCGTGAGCGCGCGCCACAAGGACGAGGGCGGCGTGGAGGACATGGCTTTCACCTGGAGTGACTGGCAGCGCGGCATCGAGCCCTGGCGCTTCAACGTGCCCACCAGCAGCGACCCGCGCCCCAGCGAACGCGCCCACACCATTTTTGACCGCACCTTGTTTCGCGCGGGCGAGACCGTGTCGATGAAACACGTGCTGCGCTCGGAAACCCGCCAGGGTTTTGCGCTGCCCAAGGAACGGCCCGAAACCCTGGTCATCACCCATGTGGGCAGTGGCCAGCAGTTCACCCAGCCCATCGCCTGGCGCGACACGGCCACGGGTGGCCTCAGTGCGCTGAACAGCTTCGCCATCCCGCCCGCCGCCAAGCTGGGGGTGTACCAGGTGGAGCTGCGCAAGGATTCCGGTGATGAACGCAGCTTCGGCTCCGGCGAGTTCCGGGTGGAGGAGTTCCGCCTGCCCGTGCTGGAGGGGCGCATCACCCCGGTCGAGAAGAAGGCCCTGGTGCGCGTGCGCTCGGTGCCCACCGATGTGCAGATCAACTATGTGGCTGGCGGCGGGGCCGCCAACCTGCCGGTGCGCGTGTCGGCCATGGTGCGCGGCAAGGCGCTGCAGTACAGCGACTACGAGGCCTTCCGCTTCACGCCGCCCCGCAAGCGCGAGCAGGAAAGTGCGAACAGCGACGACGAAGAAGCTGCGGCCCGCCAGGATGCACGCGTGATTGCCGACAAGCTGCCGCTCACGCTGAACAAGGACGGTGCGGGCAAGGTCACCATCGACAACGTGCCCCAGGCCCGCCAGCCGCAGGAGCTGCTGCTCGAGGCCACCTACGCCGACCCCAATGGCGAGGTGCAGACCATCCGCAGCACGCAAGCGCTGTGGCCCGCCGGTGTGGTGGCGGGCATCAAGACCGAGGGCTGGGTGTCTGCCCGACAGAAGATCCGCTACCAGGCGCTGGCCTTGCAGCACAACGGCAAACCCGCCGCCGACACCTCGCTGCAGGTGCAGGCCATTGCCCGCATCACCACCAGCACGCGCAAGCGCATGGTGGGCGGCTTCTACAGCTACGACAACCAGACCGAAACCAAAGACCTGGGCACGCTGTGCAGCGGCAAGAGCGATGCACGCGGCCTGCTGCTGTGCGAATCCAAGCTCGACGAACCCGACGAGGTGGAACTGGTGGTGACGGCCACCGACAAGGACGGCAACACCAGCGTGGCCGCCTCGTCAGTGTGGGTCACGCGCCAGGGCGAGCTGTGGTTTGGCGGTGAAGACCACGACCGCATCGACCTGCTGCCCGAAAAGAAAAGCTACCAGCCCGGCGAGATCGCCAAATTCCAGGTGCGCATGCCGTTCCGTTTTGCCACGGCCCTGGTGGCCGTGGAGCGCGAAGGCATCATCGACACCCAGGTGGTGCAGCTCAACGGGCAAGACCCCACGGTGAGCCTGAAGGTGCAGCCCGACTGGGGCCCCAATGTGTACGTGAGCGTGCTGGCCCTGCGTGGCCGCCTGCGCGAGGTGCCGTGGTACAGCTTCTTCACCTGGGGCTTCAAGGCGCCGCGCGAGTGGTGGACCTCGTTCTGGTACGAAGGCAAGGAGTACCAGGCGCCCACGGCGCTGGTGGACTTGTCCAAACCCGCGTTCCGTCTGGGCATGGCCGAGATTCGCGTGGGCACAGCGGCCCACCAGATCGACGTGAAGGTGACCACGGACAAGGAAAGCTACGCCGTGCGCGGCAAGGCCCAGGTCACCATCACCGCGACCCTGCCGGGCGGCAAGCCCGCTGCCAATGCCGAGGTGGCCCTGGCCGCTGTGGACCAGGCCCTGCTGGAGCTGATGCCCAACACCAGCTGGAACCTGCTCGAAGCCATGCTGCAGCGGCGCAGCTGGGGCGTGGAGACATCGACCGCGCAGATGGAAATCATCGGCCGCCGCCACTACGGCAAAAAGGCCGTGCCTGCAGGCGGTGGCGGGGGGCGCGCGCAGACGCGTGAGCTGCTCGACACGCTGCTGCTGTGGGAGCCCTCCATCCAGCTCGACGCCAACGGCCAGGCCAAGGTGACGGTGCCGCTGAACGACGCACTCACCACCTTCAAGATCGTGGCCGTGGCCGATGCGTCCACCGGCCTCTTCGGCACCGGCAGCACCAGCATCCGCGCCACGCAGGACTTGCAGATCATCAGCGGCCTGCCGCCACTGGTGCGCGAGGACGACCAGTTCCGCGCCCAGATCACGCTGCGCAACACCACCAAGACGGCGATGAAGGTGGAGGTATCGCCCCGCGCCACGCTGCTCGACCTGAAGCCGCAGACCATCGACATCCCGCCGGAGGAAGCGCGTGAGGTCGCCTGGAACGTGACGGCGCCAGCGCAACTGGCGCAGACCCGCGCCGAGTCCATCCTGTGGGAGATCGAGGCCAAGGACACCGTAGGCGGCGCGCGCGATGCGCTCAAGGCCCGCCAGCGCATCATCCCGGCTGTGCCACTCACGGTGCAGCAGGCCACGCTGGTGCAGGTGGACGGCAGCTTCAATCTGGATGTGAACCCGCCAGCGGACGCCATCCCCGGCCGGGGCGGCCTCAAGATGTCGCTCCAGCCCAAGCTGGCCGAAGGCCTGCCGGGCGTGCGCGACTGGTGGGCACGCTACCCCTTTGCCTGCCTGGAGCAAAAGACCAGCAAGGCCGTGGGCCTGCGCGACGGCGCGCTGTGGCAGACCGTGGTGGCGCAGCTGCCCACCTACCTCGACGGCGACGGCCTGGCCAACTACTTCCCGCCGCGTGATGGGGATGGCAACCGGGGCAGCGACACGCTGACGGCCTATGTGCTGGCCGCCACGCACGAGGCCGCCAGCATCAACCCCGCGTTTGCGTTGCCCGATGCCGCCCGCGCGCCCATGGAGCGTGGCCTGATCGCGTTTGTGGAAGGCCGCATCCAGCGCAGCTTCTGGAGCCCCCGCAAGGACCTGGACATGCGCAAGGTGGCCGCGCTCGAAGCGCTGTCGCGCTACGGCAAGGCCCAGGGCCGCATGGTCAGCAGCATCACCATCGCGCCCAACCAGTGGCCCACGCACACGGTGATCGACTGGGTCAACGTCTTGAAGCGCGTGGCCGATGTGCCCCAGCGCGACCAGCGCCTGGCCGAGGCCATGCAGATCCTGCGCGCGCGCCTGTCGTTCCAGGGCACCAAGCTCATCTTCAGCACCGAGCAGGACGACTACTGGTGGTGGCTGATGCAAAACGGCGACGTGAACACCGCGCGCCTGATGCTCGCCGTGATGGATGACCCCACCTGGAAGGACGACATGGGCCGCCTCGCCAACGGCTTCATCAGCCGCCAGCAGGCGGGCGCCTGGCACACCACCACCGCCAATCTGTGGGGCGGGCTGGCGCTGGAGAAATTTAGCGCCAAGTTCGAGGCCGTGCCAGTCTCAGGGACCACCAAAGCCGCGATGTCTGGCAACACCGCCAGCGTGGACTGGAGCAAGGTCGAACGCGTGAAGGCCAGTGACGCCACGGGCGCCGCGCACCAGTCGACCTGGTTCGGCGCGCCCGCATCGCCCGGCAACCTCAAGAACAACGACATGTTCCTGGCCTGGGGCAAGGCCGGTGGCAAGGAGAACCTGGCGGTGACCCACCAAGGGCCCGGCAAGCCGTGGCTCACCCTCCAATCCGTCGCCGCCATCCAGCTCAAGGCGCCCTTTGCTGCGGGATATGCCATCACCAAGACCGTGACACCCGTGGAGCAGGCCAACAAGTCGCTGCCCGCAGGCCAGTACACGCGCGGCGACGTGCTGCGTGTGACGCTGGAGGTGAACGCCAGCGCCGACATGACCTGGGTGGCCATCACCGACCCGATTCCGGGCGGTGCCACCATCCTGGGCAGCGGCCTGGGCCGGGATTCGGCCATTGCCACGCAGGGCGAAAAGGCCCGCAGCGGCGCGGGCTGGCCCGCGTTCGAGGAGCGCAGCTTCGAGGCCTTCCGCAGCTACTACGAATACCTGCCCAAGGGCACGGTCAAGATGGAATACACCGTGCGCCTGAACAACGTGGGCGACTTTGCCTTGCCGCCCAGCCGGGTGGAAGCCATGTACGCGCCCGAGATGTTTGGCGAAGTGCCCAACGCGCGGGTAAAGGTGGAGGCGGCTCGGTAAACCGCAGCGCCATGCAGCCTTCCGTTTTGAGCCTGCCCTTCAGAACAACGCCATGAGCCTCAGTGTTTTTGTGGAACTGCGGTTCTGGGTGCTGGTGGCGTTTTCGCTGGTTTTGCCTGCGGGCATTTACGGGTTGCTGCTGGCGACCCGGTCCATCTCCCGCGTGGCCGTACTCGGCTTTGGTGTGGCGCTGGTGCTGATCGCAGGGGTGGACGTGTACCTGCTGCAGTCGCTCGCGTCCCTGGCAAAAACCACGCCGTCGCTGGCCGACGACGCGGTGTTCATCTCCGAGCTGTCCATCGCGCTCTATGTATTGCCCGTGGTGTTTGGTGGCATTGGCGTCAACCTGATTTCGCACGTGCTGCTGCGCCACCTGAGCGAGGCCGAAACCCGGTTCGACCGGGAGCATCCCAATGGCTGAGCGCCGGGGGGGCGGCGTTCGCCGCTGGTACGCTGGCTGGACTCTCTGGATGGTCAGCGCATCGGCCGCCTGGGCTATTCCGGCGTTTGACGAGGTGCGAGCCGACTTCAAGCCCTCCGACACCCTCATCCTCTCCCGCGAAGGCGAGGTACTGCAGCGCCTGCGCACCGATGCCACCGTGCGACGCGGCCAGTGGGTGCCTTTGGCCGAGGTGTCGCCCGCCCTGCGCACGGCCCTGGTGCTCAGCGAGGACAAGCGTTTTTTTGAGCACAGCGGCGTGGACTGGCGCGCCGCATCGGCCGCTGCCTGGGGCAACCTGTGGAACCAGCGCACGCGCGGGGCCAGCACCATCACCATGCAGCTGGCGGGTTTGCTGGACGGTGACTGGCGCCAGGGCCCTGGCGGGCGCACCGTGGTGCAAAAGCTGGGGCAGACGGTGGCCGCACAGGTGCTGGACCGGCGCTGGCGCAAAGACCAGATCCTGGAGGCCTACCTCAACCTCGTGCCGTTTCGCAGCGAGCTGGTGGGCATTGATGCCCTGAGCCGCACGCTGTTTGGCAAGGCCGCGCACGGGCTGGACGACCGCGAGGCGGCGGTGGCTGCTGCGCTGGTGCGCGCGCCCAATGCCCGGCCCGCGCTGGTGGCGCAACGGGCGTGCGGGGTGCTGCGCGATATGCAGGCCACCAGCGGCGCGCGCCCCGCGCAGCGCGCCACCCCAGCCCTGGCCCGTGTGGATTGCGATGCGCTGGACCTCTTCACCACCGCCGCCCTGCAGCGCCGCGCATTTGATGCGAGCGAAGGCGTGGCGCCGCACTTCGCCCGCTACCTGCTTCGCCAGCGCTCTGGCAAAGACGGCGCAGTGCCCGAGCGTGTGTCCAGCACCCTGCGCGCGCCGCTGCAGCGTTTTGCCGTGCAGAGCCTGCAGCAGCACCTGCGCGAGCTGCGCGGGCGCAATGTGGAAGACGGCGCCGTGCTGGTGCTCGACAACGCCACGGGCGCGGTGCTGGCCTGGGTGGGGTCTTCGGGGCAACTGAGCCAGGCCAGCGAGGTCGATGGTGTGCTGGCGCTGCGCCAGCCGGGCTCCACACTCAAGCCGTTTTTGTACGCGCAGGCGATTGCCGAGCGGCGCCTCACGGCGGCTTCGCTGGTAGAGGATTCGCCCGCGCAGATCACCACTGCCAGCGGCCTGTACATCCCGCAGAACTACGACCGGCAGTTCAAGGGCTGGGTGTCGGTGCGCACGGCGCTGGCCGCGTCGCTCAATGTGCCGGCCGTGCGCACGCTGGTGATGGTCACGCCCGACGCATTCCACCGCCAGCTTGGCGCCGTGGGCTTGCCGCTGCGCGAAAGCGGCGATTATTTTGGCTACAGCCTGGCGCTGGGCAGCCCCGAGGTGCCGTTGCTGCACCTGACCAACGCCTATCGCACGCTCGCCAATGGCGGGCGGGCCAGTCCTGTTGCGGGCACGCTCGCCAATGGCGGGCGGGCCAGTCCTGTTGCGGGCACCCTGGCCAACGGCGGACGGTCGAGTGCTGTAGCACTCTCGGATGTTGCAAACCCGCGCTTTGCCCCTGCGCTGGACGCCCGTGCCGCCTTCATCGTGGGCGACATCCTCTCGGACGGCAACGCACGCGCCCGCACCTTCGGCACCGACAGCGTGCTGGCCACCCGCTTCTGGACGGCCGTGAAAACCGGCACCAGCAAGGACATGCGCGACAACTGGGCCGTGGGCTGGTCCGAGCGCTACACCGTGGGTGTGTGGGTGGGCAACGCCAGCGGCGCCGCCATGCACGATGTGAGCGGCACCAGCGGCGCGGCTCCCATCTGGTCGGCGGTGATGGGGTTTTTGCATGCCCGCGAGCCCAGCCGCGCCCCCAAGGCCCCCGTGGGCCTGGCCCGCACAGCGGTGCAATTTGGGCCCGTGGCGCCGCAGCCCGGCAGCCCGGACCCACGCGGCGGCGGCCAGCCACTGGAGGCCGCGCGGGAAGAATGGTTTGTGCAGGGCACCCAGCAGGCGTTTTTTGCTATTGATTCGGTAGCTATTAGCGCTTACCCATCAAGCGCTAGTGGCCAAAATGATGCTAAAAAATCTGCGCCCGATGCGGCCGTATCTCCTGCGGGTCTGCCCCCGCGCATCACCGCCCCCGCCCCGGGCACCATCATTGCGCTGGACCCCGACATCCCCCCGGCGCGCCAGCGCCTGCAGTTCACCGCCACGGGCAATGCGGTGCAGTGGCGGCTGGATGGCAAAACCCTGGGCCGAGGCCCTCGGGTGGCCTGGTTGCCCTGGCCCGGGCGCCATGTGGTGCAGCTCACCGACGCGCAGGGCAAGGTGCTGGACGAGGTCCGTTTGGAGGTGCGCGGCGCAGGTGTGGTGGCCCAGCCTCTCCGGGCAGGTGCGCATTGACGCTGACAAGTCCGAGGAATACGGTGTGACTTGGGGCCAAGTCCCTGTTAAGGCGGCTGTTTAAAATAGTTACAAACTATCCCTATGCCCTCCCTTCGCCAGTTTTTTTCTCACCGCCTTATCTGGCTGGCTTTGCTGGTGGCTCTGGGCATTGGTGCCTTGTTTGCCCGCACCATCTGGACCATTCGCAACGACGAATGGAGCTACGCGGTGCAGACCAACTCCAACCTCGCCCGCACCATGGAGCAGGGCCTGGCCTGGTCGCTGGACTCGTTCGACAAATCCCTGGAGGGCGTGGCCCGCGAGGTGGCACGGCCCGAGGTATGGGCGCTGCCCCCCGACCTGCGTGCGCGGGTGGTGTTTGACAACTCGCTGCGTGCGCGCGGCGCGGGCGATGTGCTGGTGCTGGACGCTCAGGGCAACGTCATTCTGGACTCGGGCTCCCTGACCCCACGCCGCACCAACTTGGGCGACCGCGACTACTTTCTGGCGTTCAGTGACCGGGGCGAGCGGGAGCTGTTCTTCGGCAAGCCCGTGCCTTCACGGGTGACGGGTCTGAACATCCTTCCCATTTCTCGTCCGTACTTCCATGCAGACGGCAGCTTTGCCGGGGTGGTGGTCGGCGCTATCCGCCTGAGTTATTTCAACGAACTGTTTGGTTCGCTGGACCTGGGCTCCAACAGCGGGGTCAACATGTTTCGGCGGGACGGGGTGGTGATCTCCCGCTTTCCGTATGGTGATGCTGATGTCGGCAAAACCATCGCTGGTACGCCTAACCTGCTGCGTTTTCAGGCCGAGGGCACAGGCTCTTTTGTCGGTAAGGCCGCGCTCGACGGCGTGGAGCGTCTGTACTCCTTCCGGCCTGTGGGCAACTACCCCCTGATTCTGAACGTGGCCCAGTCCACCGACACCATCTTGGCCAAGTGGAGGAGCAGTGCCTGGGTCCTGGGTGGTTTTGCTGCGCTGTTGATGGCTGGCTGCCTTGGGTTGGCGCTGCTGTTCGTGCGTGAGCTGGTGCTGCGCCAGCAGGTTTCGGCGCGTTTGGCCGAGGCTGAGCATGACCTGCGCACCATCCTCGACAACGTGCCTTCGATGATTGCCTACTGGGATGCCAGTATGCACAACCGCTTTGCCAACCGGGCGGCACTCGAGGAGTTCGGCACCTACCCGGTGCCTGTGCGCGGCCGGCATATCAGCGAGCTGCTCAGCGAATCCCGCTACGCGGCCAGCAAGCCCTACTACGACCTGGCGTTGGCGGGTGCACCGCAGCGCTTTGAACGTACGGACCAGAACCCGAAAGGCCAGCCGCGGCACAGTATCGTCTCCTACCTGCCCGACGCAGACGCGCGCGGCGTGGTCACCGGGCTCTTCGTGCAAGTGACGGATATTACCGAGCGCAAGCACATGGAGAACGAGCTGTTCGACGAGAAAGAGCGCGTGCGCCTGATGCTGCAAGCCATTGGCGACGCAGTGGTCTGCTCGGACGCGAAGGGCATGGTGACCTACCTCAACCCCGTGGCAGAACGCCTGACGGGCTGGCAGGCGTTTGATGCGGCAGGCCACACCGTGGACGAGGTGGTGAGCCTGCGCAGCCCTGACAACGATGAGCCTTTGACCAACACGCTGCGTGCGGCCATCCAGTGCGGCATTGCGACTCCCCCCGTGCGGGGTGTGCTGTTGCACCGCACCAATGGCCAGCGCTTCCAGGTGGAGGAAACCGCCAGCCCCATCACCGACCGCCATGGCACGGTGACCGGCGCCGTGGCCGTACTGCGCGACGTGACCGAATCGGTGGTCATGGCCGAGCGCATGGCCCACCTGGCCCAGTACGACGCACTGACCGACCTGCCCAACCGCGTGCTGCTGCAAGACCGCGCCCAGCTGGCCATCTCGCAGGCCCGCCGCGACGGCAAGTGCCTGGCCGTGATGTACCTGGATCTGGACGGCTTCAAGGACGTGAACGATACCCTGGGCCACGATGTGGGTGACCTGCTGCTGGTGCAGTTTGCGCAGCGCCTGAAGGCTGCCGTGCGCGCGTCCGACACCGTGTGCCGCCAGGGCGGGGATGAGTTTGTGGTGCTGCTGCCGGGGCTGGACGGCGCCGAGGCCGCCTGCCAAGTGGCGCGCAAGATCCTTGCGTCGTGCGACGCGCCCTTCGCGCTGGCGGGGCGTTTTCTGCAGATGGGGCTGAGCGGCGGCATCGCACTCTTCCCTCAGCACGGCGATACGTTCGATGCGCTCTCGCGCCATGCCGACAGCGCCATGTACGCCGCCAAACGCGGCGGGCGCATGCGCTTCATGCTCTACCGGGGCCCGGACGCCGAGCCCGAGGTGGTGCTGGCCGCTGTGGAGGCTGGGCAGGATCCATAAGCCGCCAGAGTCCTGGCGCGGGATTTTGCTATAAATTTTATAGCAATTAGCACTTTCCAAATAAGCGCTAGCAGCCAATTTCTTTGAAATTCTTGCCCCTCCAAGGCCCCCGCTCTCCCACCGCCTTGGAAATTTGTTGCAGCCCGCACAAATAATTTTGATGGCCCACCCGCAGGCAAGTGCCTACCATTCGGCGCAGTCCTGTCTGCCCCCTGTGCAACCCCTTTCTGGAGTGTCCGCGTGCCCGATCTGTCCAAAATCACCTGCATTGAAGACCTGCGTGTCATTGCCCAGCGCCGTGTGCCGCGCATGTTTTATGACTACGCCGATTCGGGTTCGTACACCGAGGGCACCTACCGCGCCAACGAAAGCGACTTTCAGCGCATCAAGCTGCGCCAGCGCGTGGCCGTGAACATGGAGGGCCGCAGCACTCGCACCACCATGGTCGGCCAGGACGTGGCCATGCCCGTGGCCATTGCGCCCACGGGTCTCACCGGCATGCAGCATGCCGACGGCGAGATCCTGGGTGCCAAGGCGGCCAAGGCCTTCGGCATCCCGTTCACGCTCTCGACCATGAGCATCTGCTCCATCGAAGACGTGGCCCAGCACACGGGCAACCACCCGTTCTGGTTCCAGGTGTACGTGATGCGTGACCGCGACTTCATCGAGCGCCTGATCGACCGCGCCAAGGCCGCCAACTGCTCGGCACTGCAGCTCACGCTGGACCTGCAGATCCTGGGCCAGCGCCACAAGGACATCAAGAACGGCCTCTCGGCGCCGCCCCGGCCCACCATCGCCAACCTCATCAACCTGGCCACCAAGCCCCGCTGGTGCCTCGGCATGCTGGGCACCCCGCGCCGCAGCTTTGGCAACATCGTGGGCCATGCCAAGGGCGTGGGCGATCTGTCGTCGCTGTCGTCGTGGACGGCCGAACAGTTCGATCCGCAGCTCAACTGGGGCGATGTGGAGTGGATCAAGAAGCGCTGGGGCGGCAAGCTGATCTTGAAGGGCATCATGGACGCCGAAGACGCGCGCCTGGCCGTCAACAGCGGCGCCGATGCGCTCATCGTCAGCAACCACGGCGGCCGCCAGCTCGATGGCGCCCCATCCTCCATCGCCGCGCTGCCCGGCATTGCCGCTGCGGCGGGCAAGGACATCGAGGTGTGGATGGACGGCGGCATCCGCAGCGGGCAGGACGTGCTCAAGGCCCGCGCGCTGGGCGCGCAGGGCACGCTGATCGGCCGCAGCTTCCTGTATGGCCTGGGGGCCTTTGGTGAGGCAGGCGTGACCCGCGCGCTGCAGATCATCCAGAAAGAGCTGGACATCACCATGGCGTTCTGCGGCCACACCAACATCAACACAGTGGACCGCTCCATTCTGTTGCCAGGCACCTATCCGACCTGAGTCTTGCCGACTCGCCCTTGCAAAGGCCGCGCTGCGGCCTTTGTTGTTTCCGGCTTCCGGGTGAATCCATCCTCCCTTTTGTGGCGTATTCAGCTACAGCAAAGCCCCGCAAGTCCTTGAAACCCGATCCATCCCAGAGAATGGGCGCATGAGCACCCCCCAACCAGACCGTGAACTGATGGAACTCCTTGACCGCATCGCCGCGCAGGAAGACTCTGCGCTCAAAAGGCTGTACGAGCGCACCTCGTCGCCGCTTTTTGGCCTGGCCTTGCGCATTGTGCGCAACCGCGATGTGGCCGAGGACGTGCTGCAGGAGGCCTTCCTGAGCATCTGGCGCGGCGCCGGCAACTACCGCGCATCACTCAGCCCGCCAATGGCGTGGATGGGGCTTATCGTACGCAGCCGGGCGCTGGATGCGCTGCGCAAGCGCAGCAGCGACCGGGCCGACCTCATGAACGAGCTGGACGACGAACTGGCCCAGACGCTGGAGGGCGATTCGCCCAACCCCATGGACACGGCCGATGCCAGCGAGCAGTCGTTTGCGCTGCACCACTGCCTGGGCAAGCTCGACCACAAACAACGCGAGGTGGTCAGCCTGGCCTATCTGCGTGACCAGAGTCACGGCGAACTGGCCGAGCAGCTCAAGTTGCCGCTGGGCACCGTGAAGACCTGGATCCGCCGGGGGCTGGAGCAACTGCGCACCTGCATGGCGCGTTACGCCTGAGCACGGAAGGTCCACCATGAACATCACCCAACACCCCGACCTGCTCGACCGCCTGGCCGCCAGCTATGCCCTGGGCACGCTGCGCGGCGGCGCCCGCCGCCGCTTTGAAACACTGGCACGCGAACATGCCACCGTGCGCGCCGCCGCCCTGGTGTGGCAGACCCGCTGGTCGGGCCTGACCGAGCTGCAACCTGCCATCGACCCCGCCCCCGCCGTGTGGACCCGCATCGACAACCTTGTGCAGGCCGACAAGGCTGCGGCGGCCATGCAGGCTGCGCGTGTGCCCCCGGCTGCCGCGGCCCCCGGTGGCTGGTGGCGCAACCTGCTGGTGTGGCGCGGTGCTGCCGCTGCGGGGGCCATCGCCACACTGGCTGCCGTGGTGGTCGGCGTGCAGGTCAATGGTGGCCTGCGTGCCACCACCGGCGCGCAGATTGCCACGCTGCAGCAGCAACTGCAGGCCACACCCCAGATTCAGTACGTGGCCGTGCTGGCCGACGACAAGGCGGACGCGTCGATGCTGGTCACCTTCGACCCCAAGAACAACCAGCTGGTGCTGCAGCGCGTGGGCGGCTTTCAGGAGGGGGCGGACAAGTCGCTGCAACTGTGGGCGCTGCCACCCGGCCAGGGCCCACGCTCGCTCGGTGTGCTGGGGCATGACAAGCTGCTCAAGCTGGTGGCCCAGGAAGGTGATGTGAAGGAAGTGCCCACACTGGCCATCAGCCTGGAGCCGCTGGGCGGCGTACCCAGCGCCACAGGCCCGACCGGGCCGGTGCTGTTCAAGGGCGCACTGATCCGCAAGGCCACCTGAACGGCACGCAGCGGGCTGCTGCATGGGATTGCCGCGTGGGGTTGCCGCATGGGGCGGCGGGACGCCTCCCACAAAGAATCGTCGCAGCCGCTGAATCCAGAGGGTTCTCTTCGCCGTATAGGTGGTGGGGTGCTTGGCACCTCTCTATCCACCTACGAGGAGATCTCCATGCCATTGAGAAGAATCAGTCTGGCCGTGCTGGCTGCCCTGGCGGCCAGCGCAGCGGGCGTCAGCCTGGCGTCCAGCCACCGCGAAGCACCATTCATCACGACCCAGCCCAAGGTTGACGGCGCCGATTTCTACCTGTTCAACAGCTACGAACCGGGCCGCGCGGGCTTTGTCACCATGATCGCCAACTACCTGCCGCTGCAGGATGCCTATGGCGGCCCCAACTACTTCAGCCTGGACCCGAATGCGCTGTATGAGATCCACATCGACAACAACGGCGACGCGGCGGAGGACATCACCTTCCAGTTCCGCTTCAAAAACACGCTGAACAACGGTGGCAACGGCATCACCCTCGACATCGGCCCTGACGGTGCCCGCAAGAAGGTAGCGATCCCGCTGCGCAACGCCGGTGGCATCAGCGGCGCGGCGGCCGACCCGCTGGCCTACCGGGAAGAGTACGAGATGTTCATCGTGCGCGGTGACCGCCGCACCGGCAAGCGCGAGCAGATCAGCATGGCTGGCGGGGGCACCACCTTCACCAAGCCCATCGATTACATCGGAGAAAAATCCCTGGGCAATGCCGCTGCCTACGACGCCTATGCCAGCAAATATGTGTATGGCATCAACATCCCCGGCTGCTCCACGCCCGGCAAGGTGTTTGTGGGCCAGCGGCAGGACCCGTTCCCTGTGTCGCTGGGCACCATCTTTGACCTGGTGAATGCGCCCGCTGCGGTCATCACCAGCGAGTCGAATGCAGCGGCTTTTGGTGCCGGCCAGATTGCCGACAAGAACGTGACCTCGCTGTCCGTGGAAGTGCCCACCAGTTGCCTCACGGCTGCATCGGGCGAGAAGGTCATTGGCGGCTGGACCACTGCCAGCCTGCGCCAGGCCCGCCTGCTCAACGGCAAGCCTGACTCGGGCCTGCAGGCCAGCGAGAAGGCCGGTGGCGCATGGACGCAGGTCTCGCGCCTGGGCATGCCGCTGGTCAATGAGGTGGTGATCGGCCTGAAGGACAAGGACAAGTTCAACGCGTCCAAGCCCAAGGACGATGCCGCCAACTTTGCGGACTATGTGACACACCCCACGCTGCCCGCGCTGGTCGAGACGCTGTTTGGCGCCAAGGCCCCCACCAACTTCCCACGCACGGATTTGATGACGGCCTTCCTCACGGGCCTGCCCACGGTGAACCGCCCCGGAAACATCACCGGCCTGGGCGCAGGCGGACCCCTGGCCGAAATGCTGCGCCTGAACACCGGCATTGCGGCCACGCCAGTGGCTGCACAAAGCTCCCTGGGCGTGGTCGCCGGCGATGCGGCAGGCTTCCCCAACGGGCGCCGCCTGGGCGACGATGTGGTGGACGTGTCCCTGCGTGTGGCCATGGGTGCGCTGTGCACGGTGACCGGTGCCTCGGACGCACTCAAGGTGGGCTGCAAGCCCGGTGACGCCCCGGCAGGAGGCGTTGCATTTGTCGATGGCTCGCGCACGAAGGCCACCGACTACCGCACAGCCTTCCCCTACGTGAACCCACCGCTGCCCGGTGCCAAGAACTTCTGATCCGAAGGAGCCACACCATGCAAAAAAACCTTCGGATTCAGCACCTGGCGCTCACCTCGGTGGCGGCATTGGCCATCACCGGCTGCGGCGGGGGCGGAGGCGGTGACAACACGGCAGACCCTGGCAATGGGGGCCCCGTGATGGTGAACGCGTTCGCGTACGTGCAGCCCATTGTGGCCAGCGGCGCATCGGACACCACCGAGCCTCAGGCGATGGACCAGCTGGTGCTGTCCAGCACCGAGACCGAAGAGCCCGATTCGCGGCTCTGACCTTCGCGCGATGCCCCTGGCTGCGCCCTGAATGGGCGTAGCCAGGGGCCTCCGTGGGTGAGTCTGCCTCCTCCCATACCCGTTTGTTGTCACGAGCCCATGAAGAAACCTTCCCACCTTGTGTGCGCGGCCCTGCACCTGATGTTCTGGGCTGGCACGGCCGCAGCGGCCTTGCCGCAGGACTTGCCCCCCGGCCTGGATGCCGATGTGGTCGAGCGCCTGCCTGAACGCGTGGCTGCAGCCCCCGCAACCCCCCAGGCCGCCGCCGCCATCGCCCGGCGCTGGATCAGCTTGTCACGCGAGACGGCGGACCCGCGTTACCTGGGCCGGGCTCAAGCGGCCCTGGCACGCTGGTGGGGCCAGGCCGATGCCCCCGCCGATCTGCTGGTGTTGCAGGCCACCGTGGAACAAGGGCGCCATGAATTTGCAGCAGCGCGCGCCACGCTGGAGCGTGCCTTGCAAGCCAACCCCGCGCAGGTGCAGGGCTGGCTCACGCTGGCCACGCTGGAGCGTGTAGCCGCGCGCTATGAGGCCGCCGAAGCCGCCTGTCGCAACGTGGCGCGCTACGGCGCCACGCTGTATGCCACCGCCTGCCTGCTTGAAACCCGTTCACTTCAAGGTCAGCACGATGCTGCGCGCAGCGGTCTCACCGCCCTGTGGCAGCAGGCTGCGGGGGATGCCACCCAGCGGGCCTGGATTGGGTCGCTGCTGGCCGAGAGCGAAGAGCGCGCAGGGCGCGATGATGCCGCCGACGCTGCCTACCGCCGCAGCCTGGCCGATGCCCCCGACGGCTACACCGCGCTGGCCTATGCCGACCAGCTGTTGCGCCGCAACCGTGCGAGCGCCGCGCTGGAGGTACTCAGGCCCCAGCCCGACAGCGATGCCGTACTGCTGCGGCGCGCGCAGGCCCTGCGGCTGATGGGGGACGCCGCGTGGCAGCCCCTGGCGCGCGACCTGGAAGCGCGGTTTGCCGCCATCGCGGCGCGCGGCGAGGGGCTGGATGCCCATGCCCGGGAGCGTGCCCTGCTGGCGCTGTGGTTGCAAGGGCAACCCGCCGCCGCATGGAAGGCGGCCCGCACCAACCTTGCCCTGCAGAAAGAGCCACTCGACTGGTGGCTTGCACTGCAGACCTCTGAACAATCGGGCGACGCTGCCGCCCACCAGGCGGTGCGGCAGGCCCTCCTGCAAACCGGGCTGCAGGACGTGCGCCTGGCGCGCTGGCAACCCCGGGGAGGCCAATGATGCGCTGCGAACACTGGATAACGGCCCCCCTGCGAGCCATGGTGGCTGTCGTGTTGCTTGCCGCGGCGCTGGTGCCCAGCGCACGGGCCCACAAGGCCAGCGACGCCTATCTGCGGGTGGCGGATGCCCCGGCACCCCAGGGCGCTGCAGGGGCAGGCGCATCGGTAGGCCTGGTGCTGTCGGTGGCGTTGAAGGATGTGGATGCCGCGCTGGAGCAGCTCGATGCCAATGGCGACCGCCAACTCACCTGGGGGGAGGTGCGGCAGTCCGTGCCCGCCATGGCCCAGTGGGTGGGCCAGGGCATGTTGTGGCAGTGCGATGGAACGGCGACGGCCCCCGCCTGGCGCTTTGAAGCACTCGAGCAGCGCACCGATGGCCGTTACGCGCGACTGGCTGCCACGCTCCCCTGTGCGCCCGCCCAGGCGGTCACACTGCGCTACGGCCTGATGCAGGGCATCGACCCCACGCACCGTCTGCTGGTGGGCGGTGTGCTCGGTGGCCAGCCGCTGGCGGCCGTGCTGGCCCCCGATGGGCGCGCCAGCACCGACCTGCGGTCCGCAGGCAGCGGTGTCGCACCCCAAGGGGAGCCAGGTGCGCAAGGGGCTGGAGGTGCAGACGCCCAGGAGCCCGCATCCCCACGCAGTGGTGTGGCAACACTGCTGCAATTTGTGGCCGAAGGGGTGCACCACATTCTGCAAGGCTATGACCACCTGGCCTTTTTGCTGGCGCTGTTGCTGCCCATTTCGCTGGTGCGGCAGCCTCTGCCTCGCAGCCCGCAACCGATGACAAAGCAGCTGCCTGCGTCCCGGACGACTGACGCTCTGGATCGCCGTACCGGGCTGAAGGCGCTTTTGGTCACCGTCACGCTCTTTACCTTGGGCCACTCGGTCACGCTGGCACTGGCGGGCCTGGGCTGGGTGACGGTGTCGGGCAATTGGGTGGAACCTGCCATTGCGATCAGCATTGGTATCTCGGCGCTGCTGAATCTGTTCCCCGTCCGGGGCCTGCGCGGCCACTGGCTGGCGCTGGGCTTTGGCCTGATCCACGGCCTCGGCTTCTCGGGGGTGCTGGTGGAGGCAGGGATTTCAGGCAGCTCGCTGGTGTGGGCGTTGGCGGGGTTCAACCTGGGGGTCGAGGCGGGGCAACTCCTGGTGGTGGCCCTGTGGTGTGCAGCATCCTTGGTGCTGGCGCGTTGGGCGCTTTACCGCACGGTGGTGGTGCGGGGGGGCTCGGCGGCGCTGCTGGTGTTGTCGCTGTACTGGACGGTGCAGCGGATCGCTTTTTCGGGCTGAGCCACCGCGCCAGCGGCGGCGTGGTTCAAAGACCCTCGGCAGCGCTCTGGAATGTGCATCCGCTGGAGGCGCCCTGACGTACCTCCATCGGTGTAGCATTTATTTACAACCCAGGAGCGACCCCATGAAGAATCCACGCTGGCTTGCGGTGTCCGCCACGCTTGCCTTGGCCGCCACCGTGGCGCATGCCGACACCGGCAAACTGCTGCTCACAGGGGGCGTCAGCACCATCGCCGGGTCGGCCGGTGGCGGGCTCACCCCCTGGGCGGTGATCGGCAGCAACGCCACCGAAGGCGAGGTGGGCTTTTCCGGCTACGCCACGCGCGCCGCCACGCAGGACTACGGCCTCAATGGCTACGGTGTTGCGGTGGGTTTGCATGACCGGGTGGAGCTGTCGCTGGCGCGGCAGGACTTTGACGCATCACCCGCCATCGCGCTCAATGGCATTGCGCCGTTTGGCGTGACCCCCGGGCAGCACATCCAGATGGATATCGTGGGCATCAAGGTCAAGGTGGCAGGCGATGCTGTGCTGAACGCCGACAGCTGGATGCCGCAGATCGCCGTGGGGCTGGAGCACAAGCGCGTGCGCCCTGGCTCCATCGGGTCGGTGCTCGACTTTCTGGGCACCCAAACCAGCGGCACCGACGTGTATGTGAGCGCCACCAAGCTGCTGCTGGCGCAGAGCCTGCTGGTCAACGGCACGCTGCGCTCCACCAACGCCAACCAGAACGGCCTGCTGGGCTTTGGCGCTGCCGCACCCGGCAAGAACCGCCGCAGCCTGCAGCCCGAGTTCTCGGTGGCGTACCTCATCAGCAAGAACCTGGCGGTGGGCGCCGAAGTCCGCTTCAAACCCAACAACCTGCAGGCGCTGGGCGCCGCCGCCGGCCTGGGCGCCGCGTTGCGCGAGGACGACTGGAAAGACATCTTCATCGCCTGGGCGCCCAGCAAGAACCTGTCACTGACGCTGGCCTATGTAGACCTGGGCCGCATCGTGCCGGGCATCACCAACCACCGCCGCCAGACGGGCTACTACCTGTCGGCCCAGGTCGCTTTCTGAAGAGATTTTTCCATGACCCACCCCAAAACCCTCATTGCCCTTGCACTCGCCCTGGGCGGCCTGCTGGCCCAGCCAGCGTTGGCCCAGACCAGCGCCGGCAAGGCCACGGCCCCGGCAGGCCTCTACCAGGCCCTGGGTGAAAAGCCCGGCATCACGCGCCTGATGGACGATTTTGTGAACCGTCTGGTGGTGGACCCACGCATCGGCGGCCACTTCAAGGACACCAAACCCGCCGCGCTCAAGGAAAGCCTGACCGACCAGATCTGCCAGCTCAGCGGTGGCCCTTGCAAATATGAAGGCGCTGACATGAAATCAGCCCATGCCGACATGGACATCACCAAGGGCCACTTCAACGCCCTGGTGGAGGTGCTGCAAAGCGCCATGGATGCCCAGGGCATACCGTTCGCACAGCAAAACCGCCTGCTGGCCTTGCTGGCGCCCATGCACCGCGATGTGATCACCATCCGCTGAGAATGTATCTATGAAAAATACTATGATTTTTGTAGCTGCTAGCGCTTTGTGGGAAAGCGCTAGCGCCGGAAATGTTCAAATCCAGGTGCTGGACCGCGACGGCAAGCCCGTGCCCGAAGCCGTGGTGGTGGTGTACCCCGGTGGCACGGGCGGCACATCGCCCAGCCTGCTGCAGGCCAACCCCACCATCGAGCAGGAAAAGATGCGCTTTGTGCCCGCCGTCACGGTGGTCGAGCCCGGTGCCACGGTGCGCTTTACCAACCAGGACCGCTGGGACCACCACGTGCGCGGTGCGGCGGCGGGCCTGGCGGCCGCGGCGGGCACAGCCAACAGCGGTTTTGAACTGCGCCTGGCGGGCAAGGCCGACGGCAAGCCTGCCAACTCCTTCGAGGTCAAGCTCGATACGCCGGGGGTGGTGCTGTTGTCGTGCCACCTGCACGGCTCCATGCGCGGCCATGTGTTTGTGACGGATTCGGGCTGGACGCTGAAGACCGATGCCGATGGCATTGCCCGCTTTGCGGGCGTGCCGGATGGTGCCGCGCAGGTGCGGGTGTGGCATGCGGAACAGTTGATTGATTTGCCGCGCAAGGCACTGAACGTGGTGCCGGGACCGGTGCTGGACACCGTGCAGTTGAGCGTGGTGCCGCGCGTGCGGCGGGCGCCACCGGCTGCGCCTCCCACTGCACCTGGAGGGCCGATGGGGGGATACAGCCAGGGGCCTGCCGGGCATCTGCAGCAGGTGGCGCATCGGCATTGATGGGCCGGTGGACCAGGCTCCGACCAGCTCAGCCCAACCGATAGAAATTAGCAGTGCGATTTCGGAAGTTGCTACTAATTTAATAGCTGCTTGCGCCTAATCAATAAGCGCTAGCACCACATTTACCAACAACAATCCTCACGCCAGACCCCGCAGCGCCGCACTCCCCGGCGCCAGCTGCTTCAGCTGCGGTCCCAAAGCAGCCGCCTGCTCGCGCCGCCCCGCATGGCACAAGGCCGACACCAGCATGCCCAGCGTGTCGCCCAGCTCGGGGTGCGTGGGGGCAGTCGTGTGCAAGGCGTTGAACAGCTTTTCGGCATCGCCCCATTGCTGCGCACGCGCAAAGCGGCGTGAGAGGCGGGCCATGTCGTCCGGCTGCAAACGGGCACCGGGCTTGGCCTTTTCAAAATACGTGCGGTAGCTGGCGTGTTGAAACTGCAGCGTCTGCTCGTCGTGGGCGTGCAGGCGAAAGATGCGGCGCGCGGCACGGTGGAAGTCTTCGCCGTCGGGCCAAAGCGATGCCGTTTTGAACCAGGCGCTGAGCACCGCCTGGTCTTGCGGGCGCAGCTTGGCCGCAGCGCGCCACTGGGTCAGGGCCTGTTCGAACTTCATGCCCTGCGCCAGGCGCTGGGCGTTGGTCACATGGGCGTCAAAGCCGTCGTCGGGCGCGGCGTCCTGCGTCACCGGCACTTCCATCGGTTTCTTGCGCAGCAGCATGGCCAGCGCCATCAGCGATGCGCCGGTCACCAGCCCGCCCAGGTGGGCCATGTAGGCCACACCCTTTCCGCTCAGCCAGTGCTGCAGCAACTCGTTGGCAATCCACGCGGGCAACAGCAGCAACGCCGGTGCGGTCACGTAGTTGAAGTAGAAAAACAGCTGGTAGAAAAACCGCACGCGCCGCAGCCGGTACAGCACCGCGTACATGCCCATCAGGGCCGACACGGCGCCCGAAGCGCCCAGGCCGTAGCTGCCCATGCCCGCATAGGCCCAGCCCGCCAGCAGCGAGCCGCCCAGGCCACCCAGCAGGTAAAACGCCAGGTACCAGCCCCGGCCCAGTGCCAGCTCCACCGAAAAGCCGAACAGAAACAAAAACACCATGTTGCCGATGAGGTGCCCGGTGCTGCCGTGCAAGAAGGTGGCCGTGAGCCAGGTGACGGGGCGCAACTCCGCGTCCTTTTCAAAGTTCTGCGCCCACTTGCGGGTGAAGGGGGCTGGCATCCGGGCTTCGTACTGAGTGCGCGCGGCCTTCCAGTCGGTGTACTGCGGGTCTTCGGGTGGCACAAAGCGCGCGCTTTTCAGCCGCTGCTGAAAGCCGTCTTCCTGCTCCATCCAGCGCAACAGCATGCGATGGTCGCCCGCCTTTTGCAGTGCGCGGGCCTCTTTGAGGTGCTTGTCACCGGTTTCTTCCAGCCAGGCCACAAAACGCGGGACTTCGATGGCGGGCAAGGGGCTGGCCATGTAGAAGGCGGCCGCCCGGTCCTGCGCCTTTTCTTCCGAGCGCTGCGGGCCCCAGAACACGAGCATGTTCACCAGTATCAGCAGCACCGTCATCCAGGGCGGGTTGCGCCAGGTGGGCCGGTTTTCGAGGGGGATGGCGTAGAACATGGATCAGTCTGGCAAGGGCAAAGGAGAGGGTCGCGCCACAAGGCAATGGGCCCTGCAGGATGGGCGCAAGCGTAGCAAACACCGAGAGGCTTTAGCGCACAGGCAACGGGCCATTGCCTGACGACGACGACGCCCGGATGGGGCGGCGTCCTACTCCTCGAAAAGCACGGGGGTCCAACGATGTTGGTTGGTCTTGTTTCATTACCCAGAACCCCCAGGAGCGCCCATGGCCCAAACCCCCACTTCGCGCGGCGCGGCAAAAAAATCGCCGTCTGCCCTGCCCTCTTCCACCCAGTCAGACTCTTTTCGCGGCAACGCAGGCGAATTGCAGCAGCAAGCCGGTGGCAAGCACCCGGTGCTGACCACGCAGCAGGGCATCCCGGTGGCAGACAACCAGAATTCCCTGCGCCCGTCGCCACGCGGCCCCACGCTGCTCGAAGACTTCGTCCTGCGCGAGAAGATCACGCACTTTGACCACGAGCGCATCCCCGAGCGCATCGTGCATGCGCGCGGCTCCGCAGCCCACGGTTTCTTTGAACTCACTCATTCGCTCAAGCAATACACCACTGCCAAGGTGCTGACGGAAGTGGGCGTGCAGACGCCCGTGTTCACGCGCTTTTCGACCGTTGCAGGCGGCGCGGGATCGGTGGACACACCGCGTGACGTGCGCGGCTTTGCCGTCAAGTTCTACACGCCCGAAGGCAACTGGGACCTGGTAGGCAACAACATCCCCGTGTTCTTCATCCAGGATGCGATGAAGTTCCCGGACCTGGTGCACGCGGTGAAGATGGAACCCGACCGCGCGTTCCCCCAGGCCGCCAGTGCGCACGACACCTTCTGGGACTTTGTCTCGCTGATGCCCGAAACCATGCACATGATCATGTGGGCCATGAGCGACCGCACCATCCCGCGCAGCCTGCGCATGATGGAGGGGTTTGGCGTGCACAGCTTCCGGCTCGTCAATGCTGCGGGCGACAGCACGTTCGTGAAGTTCCACTGGCGCCCCAAGCTGGGCATCCAGTCCACGGTGTGGGACGAAGCCGTCAAGCTGCAATCGGCCGACAACGACTTCCACCGGCGCGACCTGTTCGAAGCCATCGAGGCGGGCGACTTCCCGGAATGGGAGCTGTCGGTGCAGCTCTTCACCGAAGAAGACGCCGAGCGCTTCCCGTTCGACCACCTGGACCCCACCAAGCTCATCCCCGAAGAACTGGTGCCCCTGCAGCCCATTGGCCGCATGGTGCTCAACCGCTGGCCCGACAACTTCTTTGCAGAAACCGAGCAGGTGGCGTTTTGCCCCGCCAACGTGCCGCCTGGCATCGACTTCAGCAATGACCCGCTGCTGCAGGGCCGCCTGTTCTCGTACGTGGACACGCAGCTGTCCCGCCTGGGCGGGCCCAACTTCACGCAGATCCCCATCAATGCGCCCAAGTGCCCGTTCCACAACATGCAGCGCGACGGTCACATGCAGATGCAGGTGCCCAAGGGCCGCGTTGCCTACGAACCCAGCAGCCTGCAGGGTGACACGCCACGCGCCTCACTGGCACAAGGCTTCCGCCACTTCGCTCAGGCCGACGACGGCGACGGCCGAGGAAAAGGCCGCATCCGCCCCGAGAGTTTTGCCGACCACTACAGCCAGGCGCGCATGTTCTTTCGCAGCCAGAGCCCGCTGGAGCAGGCCCACATGGCGTCGGCCTTGGTATTCGAGCTGTCCAAGGTAGCCACCGTGCATGTGCGTGAAGCCGTGGTGGGCCACCTGCAGCATGTAGACCACGACCTCGCCCAGCGTGTGGCCGACGGCCTGGGCATGCAGGCGCTTCCCCCCGCCCCGACTGCCGCCGAGCCAGTGCAGGACCTGCCCCCGTCACCCGCGCTGCGCATCATCGACCGCATGAAGCCTACGCTGCAGGGGCGCTGCATCGGCATCCTGGTGGCCGATGGCTCCAACGGCAACACGATCGCCAACCTGCGCAAGGCGCTGGAGAAGGTGGGCGCCACCGTCAAGATCGTGTCGCCCAAGGTGGGCGGAGCCGTGCTGAAAGACGGCACGCTGTTGCCCGCCGACGGACAGCTGCAAGGCACGCCATCGGTTGTGTTTGACGCTGTGGCCTCCATCCTGTCGCCCGACATGGGCGCATTGCTGGCCAAAGAGGCCGCCGCCGTGGACTGGTTCCGCGACGCGTTCGGCCACCTCAAGGCGATTGCCGCCTGCAAGGGCACCCAGGCCATCCTGCAAGCCGGTGGCATCGAGCCCGACGCGGGCGTGGTGGACCCCGCCGACGCGCAGGGCTTCATCGCCGCTGCACAGACCCGCCAGTGGGAGCGCGAACCCAAGGTCCGCACCCTCGCATGACGCATCCATCCCGTTCCCAACCCCCCACCCAAGGAGAAACCATGCCCAAAGCCCACTATGACAGCCACCAGCTTGATGATCTTGTGCTCCAGATGATGGAAACCGAACTCGGGGGCGAGCAGGTGTACCGCACCGCGCTCACCTGTGCCGTGAACCCCGATCTCAAGAAGGAATGGGAAAGCTATCTGGAAGAAACCTTGACCCACCAGGATGTGGTGCGCAGCCTGTGCGACACCCTGGGGCTGGACCCCGATGCGCAGTCGCCCAGCCGGGCGGTGGTCAAACACATCGGCGAATCCCTGGTCAAGGCCATGCTGCTGGCCAAACAGGGGGGCAACCCCGCCGCCGCCCAGTTGGTGGCCTGTGAATGTGTGGTGCACGCCGAGACGAAAGACCACGCCAATTGGGAGCTGCTGGGCAAGGTGGCCGAGGTGGCCACGGGCGACGTGGGCCAGACGTTGAAATCGGCCCACAAGGCGGTGGAGAAAGACGAGGACCACCACCTGTACCACACCAAGGGCTGGTGCCGCGAGCTGGCCCTGGAGGCGCTGGGCCTGCCTGCCGTGCTGCCCCCGCCCGAAGAGGTCAAGAACGTGGAAACCGCCATTGGCGCATCGCGCGCCGAGCAACAGCGCGAAACCATGCTGTGACCTCAGCGATGCCGCAAGGCGGTGGTGCGCCGCCCGGCATTCGCTATTAAAAATATATCTGCTTGCGCTTTACTGATAAGCGCTGGCGGCTATTTTTCTTTGGCACCTGCCCCCCTATTCCTAATTCCTGTTTACCTCAACGGATCGTGGCTGGGGGCGCCGATGCCAGTTGGCCCAGTGCAGCCACCCCCACCGGCGGCGTAGCCAGCCAGGGCAGCACATAGGTACGTTGCGCGAGGCCATTGGCAATGCGTGCGGCCTGCTGCTGTTCGCCCACCAGGCGGGCCTGCAGCAGCGGGTCGCTGGTGCCGGTGGCCGCCACGCTTTTGTTGATGACCCAGGCCCAGGGCTCGATGTGGGCGCGGCGCAGGTCATCCTGCAGCGCGGCGGCCTGGCTCACAGGGGTGACTTCGGGCAGCGTGACGATGACCACATGGGTCATGTCAGCGTCCTGCAGCCGCATGAGCGGGGTGATGATGTGTTTGGAGTTTGCGCTGCCTTCGTACTGCTGCGTCATCTGCCGGTGGTAGGCGCCGGTGGCGTCCATCAGCAGCAGGCTGTGGCCGGTGGGCGCCGTGTCCAGCACCACAAAGGCGCTGCGCGCTTCGTTGACCACGCGGCTGAAGGCATGGAACACGGCCACCTCTTCCGTGCAGGGCGATTGCAGGTCTTCCAGCAGCAGGGCGCGGCCCGCGTCGTCCAGGGCCTTGCCGCGCGTGGCCATGATCTTGTCGATGTAGGCCTGTGTCTCTGCGTGCGGGTCGATGCGGCCCACTTTCAGGCCGGGCAGGCTGCCGTCGAGCTGGGCTTGCACATGGGCTGCCGGGTCGGTGGTGGTGAGGTGGACGCTGTGCCCGCGCTGCACCAGGCCCACGGCCAGCGCGGCAGCGATGGTGGTCTTGCCCACGCCGCCCTTGCCCATCACCATGATGAGGCCGTGGCCCTTGGCGGCCAGTGCATCGGCCAAGGACGAGAGGGGTTCGGCCTGCAACGACGCGCCGACAACGGCAGAGGGCGCGCTCAATGGCACCGCGCCACCCGCCAGCAAGGCCCTCAGCGCAGGCAAACCTACGGTGTCGAAGGCGCGCAGCGGCACCTCGTCGCGGGGCAGGTGCGCTAGCGCATCGGGCATCTGGTCCATGGCTTGACGGCCCAGGGCCTCGATGGCATCGGCCACGGCGTCATGCCCCGGCTGGCTGGCATGGAACACGCCGTTGATGGCCAGGCGCTGGTTGGCCAAGCCCAGGGCGCGCAGCTCCAGCGCGGTGCGCGCGGCCTCCTGCATGGGGCGGGGGTCGGGGCGGGTGACGAGCACCACGGTGGTCAGGGCCGGGTCGCTCAGCGCGGCCAGGGCGGCGTTGAAGCGGGCCTCCTGCATCTTCAGGCCCGAGTGCGGGCCCAGGCACGAGGCGCCCCGGTCATTGCCCGCCAGGAATCCGGTCCAGGCCTTGGGCAGGCTCAGCAGACGCAGCGTGTGGCCGGTGGGGGCGGTGTCGAACACCACATGGTCGAACACGTGGCCGATGGCGCTGCCCTCGCTGGCCAGCAGCGCTGCAAATTCGTCGAACGCCGCGATCTCGGTGGTGCAGGCGCCCGAGAGTTGCTCGCGCACCGTCGCGCGTTCGTCGCTGGTGGCCGTGGACTCCAGCTGCGCCAGCACACGCTGGCGGTAGGCCTCGGCGGCCGTGTCGGGGTCGATGTTGAGCATGTGCAGCCCCGGCACCCCGGGCACGGCCACCGGCTGGTTGGACAGCGGCACGCCCAGCATTTCATCGAGGTTGGAGGCTGCATCGGTGCTAACCAGCAGCACCTGCCGACCAGCATCCGCCAGGGCAATGGCCGCAGCCGTAGACAGCGAGGTCTTGCCTACGCCGCCCTTGCCCGTAAAAAACAGAAAACGCGTGGGCTGGGCGAGCAGGTCCAGGGTGACGGTGGTGGCGTGTGTGGAAGTCATCTCACCAGAATGGCACAACCACCTGGCGCGGCCTTGAGCCAGGTCAAGGGCGTCAATGCGCGTGCGCCGCCCCGCTCACCAGCGTCACGATCACCATGCCCGCAATCAGCCAGGCGATCTGCGCAATGGTTTCGCGCGCCGTGAGGCGCTTTTGCAGCTGGGGGATCAGGTCGGCCAGCGCCACATACACAAAACTGCTCGACGCCACGGCCAGGAAGTAGGGCAAGAAGTCTTGCAGCTGCCCCACCAGGAAGTAGCCCACCACGCCGCCCAGCGCCGTCACGGCGCCCGCCAGCGACACCTTGACCAGCGCCATGCGGCGGTTGGGGCTGGTCTGGCGCAGCACCACCAGGTCGCCCATGTGGTGCGGCACCTCGTGCGCCAACACTGACACGGCGGCAATCACGCCCAGGCGGATGTCGGCCATGAAGGCCGAGGCGATCAGGATGCCGTCGCCAAAACAATGCACGCTGTCGCCCGTGAGCACCGCCCATCCGCCAGAGCGCGGCCCGTGGTGATGGTGGTGCGCATGGCCGTGGTCATGGCCATGGGCGTGATCGTGGTCTGCATGGACGTGGCCGTGGGTGGAGGGCTGTGCGTGGCTGTGCTCATGCCCGTGGTGCCACAGCTCGGCCTTGTCCAGCAAGAAGAAAAACACCACACCCACCAGCAAGGTGGCAAACAGGTCGTGGGCGCCCGCCTGGCTCTCGAACGCCTCGGGCAGCAGGTGCATGAAGGCCGTGGCCAGCAGGGCGCCCGCCGCCAGGCTCAGCAGGTGCTGGGGGCCCACGCTGTCGGTGCGCCCGCCCAGGCCCAGCCGCATCAGCAGTGCGGCCAGCCACACGCTGCCAATGCCCGCAGCCAGCGTGGCCAAGATGATTGCTACTAAAGTCATAGCTTCTTACGCTTTATAGATAAGCCACAGAGCTTATTTTCGTTCAAATCCCACGCCCCGGACGCGAGATTAAAAAAGCCGCCCCGGTGAGGGGGCGGCTGCGGGCGGATTGCAGGGTACCGGCTCAGAGGCCGAGAGTTTTTTGACCGAGCCCGAACGGTGCGTCAAAACGCAGCTGATCGAGGCGCAAAGCGCAGCCATAGCTCGGGCTATGGCGAGCATTTGCAACGACGAGCAGCGGTGCTTTGGCGCGCAAGGCGGGCATAGGCAAAAGACTCTCAGCCTCTCAGACTACGCCGTGCGTCTTGAACCAGGCCAGCGCCCGCTTCCAGCCGTCTTCGGCGGCTTCCTTGCGGTAGCTCGCGCGGTAGTCGGCATGGAAGGCGTGGGGCGCGTCGGGGTACACCACAAATTCCGATGCCTTGGCCTGCGGCGAGCCACTGGCCAGGGCAGCTTTCATCTTATCAACCGTGTCAAGGGGTATCCCGGTATCTTTTTCGCCATACAGCCCCAGCACCGGGGCCTTGAGGATGGGGGCGATTTCCACAGGGTGCTTGGGCGTGAGCTCGCTGGCCTGGCCCACCAGCCTGCCGTACCAGGCCACGCCCGCTTTCACGGGGCCATGGGCTGCGTACAGCCAGGTGATGCGGCCGCCCCAGCAAAAGCCGGTGATGCCCATGCGCGCGGCATCGCCGCCGTTGGCAGTGGCCCATTGCACCGCACCATCGAGGTCGGCCATCACCTGGGCGTCAGGCACCTTGGAGACCACTTCGGCCATGAGCTTGGCAATGTCGGTGTACTGCGACGGGTCGCCCTGGCGCGCATACAGCTGGGGCGCAATGGCCAGGTAGCCTGCCTTGGCAAAGCGGCGGCAAGTGTCGGCGATGTACTCGTGCACGCCAAAGATTTCCTGGATCACCAGCACCACGGGCAGACCGGTCTTGCCGGCAGGTGCTGCGCGGTAGGCGGGCACCTTGAAGCCGTTGACCGTAAAACTCACCTCCCCGGCCGTCAGGCCGTCGCTGGGCGTGGCGATGGCCGTCTGCGCCATGATGGGTGCGGCTGCCGCCGCATAGCCCAGGCCAAGGGCGGTCTGTAGCGCCGTGCGTCGGGTGGCGCCCGCCTCGGTGGTGCGGCCAGGCAAAAGCGCGCGTGCGTCGGAGTGGAGGTCTTCAGTGAGCATCGGTTTCTCCAGGGTGAAAGAAGAGGGGGCCAACAAGGGCGGTAACGGGCGGAAGCCGCAGTCTAGGCGGTTTGGAGCCTTGCCGCATTTGCCGGTACCGCAAACAGGGGCGCACTGCTAGACTTTCTGCGAACCTGGGACCTACCAACCATGCCCCCTGCTCCACCGCCAGCGCGCGAAGAACCTCCGGCTCTGCTGACGGCGGTCGTGTGCGGGGTCTGCGGCATGGGTGGGCTGGGGCTGCTGGCCTGGGCGCTGGCCAGCCATGTGCTGGAGGCGCCAGTGCGCGCTGCGCTGGTGGCTGCCGGGCTGGCGCTGTGGGCCATGGCCGGCCTGCACTGGCAGCTTGCACGGCGTGCGCAGCGCTGCCAGGTGGCGGCAGAGGCTGCACAGCAGGCAGCCCTGCAGGCCAGCGCACAGCTGTCGGCCACGCTCGACATCCTGCCCGACGGCCTGGCCATCTACGACGCGGACGACCGCCTGGTGCTGTGCAACACACGCTACCGCGAGGTGGCCCCGGGCATCACGATGGCGGTGGACTATGGAACACGGTTTGAAGACGTACTGCGCCGGGCCGCCGCTTCGGGCGAGATCCGGGACGCGCGGCCAGACCTGGAAACCTGGCTGGCGGGCCGCATGGAACGCCACCGGTCACCGTCCGGCCCCGAAGTGCAGGAGGTGCGGGGCGACCGCTGGATGCAGCTGACCGAGCGCACGCTCGACGGCGGCGGCGTGGTGGTGCTGCGCACCGACATCACCGACACCGTGCACAAGGAACGCGCGCTGAAACAGGCGCTGGCCGACGCCGAACGCGCAGAGCGCCGCCTGCACGAGGCGGTGGACGCCATGCCCGCCGGCCTCGATATCTATGACGAGAACGACAGGCTGGTGCTGTGCAACAACTTCATGGCCAACCTGCGCCCGCACCTGCCCGTGCAGACATCGCTGGGCAAGACCTATGAAGAACTGCTGCGTGAAGGCCTCCAGCACGGCATTCCCGAAGAAGCGCGCGGCCAGGAAGAGCTGTGGCTGGCCCACGAGCTGGCACTGCGCGGCCACCGCCCTGGCCCCGAGGTGCGCCACTACCCCAATGGTGCATGGATGCACATGCACGAAAGCCGCACCCCCTCGGGCATGACCGTGGTGGTGCGGCTGGACATCAGCGACCTGATCGAGCAGCGCCAAAAGGCAGAGGAAGCCCGCCAGGAAAGCCAGCGCATGCGCCAGTTGCTGGAGCGCGCGGTGGAGGCCCTGCCCGTCAGCATCGAGATCTTTGACGAGCAGGACCGGCTGGTGCTATTTAACCAGCAGCTCTCGCGCATGTACCCCCACATGAACTACGCAGAGCATCTGGGCAAAAGCTTTGCCGACATCCTGCGGTATTCGGTGCAGCGGGGGCTGGTCCCCTCTGCCAACGGCCGCGAGGAAACCTGGATTGCCGAGCGCCTGTCAGAGCACGGCAGCCGCACGTCCAACCTGGTGCAGCGGCTGGCCGATGGGCGCTGGATCAACATTTACGAAACCCGCACCCCTGAAAACTATGTGGTGGCGGTGCGCCTGGACATCACCGACCTTATCGAGCAGCGCCAGGCACTCGAAGCGGCGCAGGACGAAGCCCAGCAGGCGCGGCAACTGCTGCAGGACGCCATCGAATCGCTGCCCGAGGGGTTTGCGCTGTTCGATGCCGACGACCGGCTGGTGGTGTGCAACGCGCAGTACCGACGGCTGTACCCCATCTCGGCACCCATGATCTTGCCCGGTAGCACCTTTGAGCAAATTGCCCGCTACGGCGTTGAGCGCGGGCAGTACCTGGACGCAGTGGGCAACGAAGAGGCCTGGCTGGCCCAACGTGTGGCCGACCACCAGGCCGCCATCCAGTCCGTTTTGCAGCACCTGACCGACGGCCGGTGGGTACAGGCCGACGAACGCCGCACCCCCCAGGGCGGCATTGCCGGTGTGCGCACCGACGTGACCCAGCTGGTGCGCAAGGAGCAGGAGCTGGCCGCCGCCAACGCCAAGCTGGCGCTGCTGTCCACCACCGACGGTGTCACCGGCATCGGCAACCGGCGCCGTTTTGACGACCGGCTGGCCACGGAATGGATGCGCTGCGGCAGGCACGGCCTGCCGCTGACCGTCATCCTGATCGACATCGACCACTTCAAGCTCTACAACGACCACTACGGCCACCTGGCCGGCGACGAATGCCTGCGCCGCGTGGCCCAGCTGCTGCAAGCCACCATCCGCCGTGCAGACGAAGTGGCCGCACGCTATGGCGGCGAAGAGTTTGTGCTGCTGCTGCCCGACGTGCCGTTGCCCGAGGCCGTGACCGTGGCACAGCGCTGCATGGACAGCCTGCGGGACGCCGCCCTGGCCCACCCCCGCTCCCCCACGGCGCCCATCATCACGTTCAGCATGGGCATTGCGAGTGTGGTCCCACGCCCGGAGGCCGGGTCTGACACACTGGTGCAGGCGGCCGATGCAGCCCTGTACCGCGCCAAGTATGGGGGCCGCAACCGCTTTGAGGTGTTTGACCCGGGCGCATGAACAGGCCCGGCGCCGCTGGCAGCAGCGGAGCACTCAGCGTTTTTTTTCGTGCACCGCTCCAAGAACCCGCACCCGCCGATGACCTTCTTTTCCTTTCAAAGGCACTGTTGATGCACATCCTGCTGACCGGCTCCACCGGATTCATTGGCCACACCGTGGCAGCGGCACTGACCCGCGCAGGGCACACGGTGCACGGCGGGGTTTCGCCCCGCCAGCGCACCGCGCAGCCGCTGCAGATCCCCATAGACTTTGCCCGCGACACCACGCCCGATGCGTGGCTGCCACGCCTGGCGGGGATCGACGCCGTCGTCAACGCTGTGGGCGTGCTGCGCGACAGCAGCGCACGCCCTATCGACGCCGTCCACCAGCACACCCCCGTGGCCTTGTTCAACGCCTGTGCTCAGGCGGGTGTGAGGCGGGTGGTGCACATCTCGGCGCTGGGCATTGAGGGCAGCACCACGCGCTACGCCAGCACCAAGCGCGCGGCCGACGTGCATTTACAGGCCCTGGCCGCGCGGGGCGCCCTGAACCCCGCCATCCTGCGGCCCAGCGTGGTGTTTGGCAAAGGCGGCGACAGCAGCGCCCTGTTCATGAATCTGGCCCGCCTGCCCGTGGCGCTGTTCCCCGGCCCGATGCTCACGGCGCGCGTGCAGCCCGTGTCGGTGCACGACCTGGCCGCTGCCATCGTTGCCCTGCTGGGCCCAGCCATGGCCACCCAGGGCCTCATTGAATGTCCGGGGCCGGAAGCGCTGACCATGGGAGATTTCGTCGCCAGCCTGCGGCAACAACAGGGCCACGGCCCCGCCCGCGTGCTGCGCCTGCCCGACGCGCTGACGCAGCTCAGCGCCCGCATGGGCGATGCGGTGCCCAGCGTGCCCTGGTGCACCGAAACCCTGAGCATGCTGGGCAGCGACAACGTGGGCAATCCGGCCGTGTTCGAGCAGTTGCTGGGGCGCAAAGGCGTGCATTACAGCCAGCTGGTGGCTACGGCCTGGCGTTGAAGGCCCACCCCGCGCGCCACCGTGCCTACTGCGGCACGTAGTCCGACGGGTACTTGAGCGAATCCACCAGCAGGTGCGGCATGCGCATGCCCAGGTTGATGCCTTGGGGGGGAATCGGCTGAGTGAACCACTTGTCATACAGGCGGTGCAGCTCGCGGGTCTGGATCAAACGGCGCAGCTCGGCATCCACCACGGCCTTGAGTTCGGGGTTGTTGCGCTCAAACGCCACGGCATAAGGCTCGATGGTCATGGGCTTGCCGATGACCTTCAGGTCCTGCGGCTTGGTGTGGCTGGCGCGCAGGCCGTAGAGCAGCACGTCGTCCATCGCAAAGCCTTCGACCTTGCCGCTCACCACCCAGCCGAAGCCTTCGGCGTGGTCCTTGGCGGGCTCGATGCGCACGCGCACCGACTTGGTGGCAGCCTCGCGCGCCAGCGAATCAATGTTGGTGGTGCCCGCTGTGGATGCGAGTGTCTTGCCATCCAGGTCTTCGATGCGGGAATAAGGCTTGTCGCTTTGCACCACGATGCGCGACGAGGCAATGAAATGCGCAATGGTGAATGCCACGCGCTCACGGCGCGCTGCCGTGTTGGTGGTGGAGCCACATTCCAGGTCCACCTCGCCTTTTTCGATGGCATCGAAGCGGCTGCTGGAAGTGACCAGGCGGTAGGCCACCTTGGTCTCGCGCAGCTTGAGATGGCGCCCCAGCGCCTGCGCAACTTGCAGACAAACATCCACGCTGTAACCCATGGGTGTTCCGTGGGCCACATAGGACATCGGCATGGACGATTCGCGGTGGCCGATGACCACCACGCCGCTGGACTGGATGCGTTGCAGCGTCTTCCCCAGGGATGGTGACGACGGCGCCGCCTGCGATGGTGCCGCCGCCTGTGCCAGCACCTTGCCGCCACCCGCCATGCCGAACGCAAGCGCAAGCACGGCCGCGCTCATGCTCCCGCCCAGCCTTTTTCCGACCGTCGCAACTGTCATGGTGTTCACCTTCAATCAAGAAGTCGCCACCCCAGGCAGACTGAGGACATGGCAAGAAAAAGGATTCGGCCGCTCACCAAGCCGACGGCAGTGCGCTGGGCTCAGCCCGCAGGATGGATGTGCCAGTAGGCATGCCGGGCCAGGGCCGAGGCCAGCACCACCGAGGGATTCACCAGCGAGAGCCCTTCGAGCCGGGGGTGCTCCGCCAGCGCCAGGGGAATCTCGGTGCAGCCCATGATCAGCGTGGACACGCCGTAGCGCTCCTGCAGCGCAATCGACACGGCCTCAAAGCGCTGTCGCGCCAGCGGATAGTTGCCCGCCTTCACGCCGTCGTAGATTCCCTGCATCAACTGCTCGCGCTCATGGTCGTCGGGTACAAAGCAGGCGATGCGCGCACGCTCCAGCTCACGCTGGTACAGGCCGGCGTCGTAGGCGCCGCGTGTGGCCAGTAGCCCCACGCCCTGCACCTTGCGCGCCGACAGCTCGGCTACCACCTCCTGCACGCCGTGCAAGACCACCATCTGTGGAAACCGCTGCTGCAGGATGCCGTGCCAGGCATGGGCCGTGTTGCAGGCAATCGCCACCACTCGCGCGCCCAGCGCAGCCAGCCGCCCGGTGGCCTGCAGCATGGGGTCTGCGGGCTGGTGCGCGCCGGGGCGCGTGTCGTTCAGCGCGGCCGTGCGGTCCGGTATGGGCACCTGCGCCAGCCAGTGCTCGGGGTAGGCCTGGTCGTGCACCGGAATGCCCAGCACCTCCATGCGGTCGGTGCAGGCCTGCACGAACAGGCGCACAAAGTCAGCCCCGGCGGCCGGGCCCATCCCGCCCAGAATCCCCACCACCTGCGGGGCGTGGGGGTGGCTTGCAGACACTAAAGACATGCGCGCTCCGGCTTACTGTGCGGGCTTGTCGCTTTGGGCCACCAGGTTCTCGCGCAGCTCCTTGCTCATGGCCAGGTTCAGGTTCTGGTTGCGCGGTGGCACGGGCGACATGAACCACTTGGTGTAGAGCTTTTCGAATTCGCCCGACTTCATCATCCCGCCGATCACGCCGTTGACCAGCGCCTGGAACTGCGGGTCATCCTTGCGCAGCATGCAGGCATAGGGCTCCACCTGCAGCGAATCACCCACCACCGTCCAATCGGCCGGGTTGCGCTGGTTGCCCATCAGGCCGAACAGCAGGATGTCATCCATCGCAAACGCTTCCGCCCGTCCCGTTTCCACCAGCAACACGGAGTCGTCATGGTCCTTGCCCAGCACGATGTCCATGTCGAGGTTGTTGTCGCGGTTGTACTTGCGAATCACCTGTGCATTGGTGGTGCCCGAGGTGCTGGCCACCTTCTTCTTGGCCAGGTCTGCGTAGTTCTTGACGCCCGATGTCTTCTTGGTCAGCAGGCGCGTGCCGGTGTAGAAGTAGTTGATGGCAAATTGCACATCCTTGCCCCGCGCCGTGTTGTTGGTGGTCGATCCGCACTCGAGGTCGATGGTGCCGTTGGTCAGCAGCGGAATACGGTTCTGCGATGTCACCGCCTGCAGTTCCACCTTGAGGGCGGGGTTGTTCACACGCTTCTTCACGGCATCGACCACCGCGTTCGAGATGTCCACCGCAAAGCCCACCGGGGCACCGGGGCCCGAGAGGTAGCTGAAGGGCACCGATGACTCGCGGTAGGCCAGCGTGATCTTGCCCGACTCGGCAACCTTCTTGAGGGTGTCGGCACTGGCTATGGTGCTGGCCAGCAGGCCGGTGAGCACGATGGCGGCGGAGGTGACGGCGGAGAGCTTCATGGGAATCCCTTTGCGAAAAATCAGGTGGACGGTTGAAAAATCGAAACGCAGGGGCACTGTAAAAATTCGCGCCACACTTGAACAATTCATTTGCACGGGTACGTCATGACCAAAAGTTATGCCGCCGATCTGGTGCACACCGCCGCACCATCCAAGTGCCATTTTTCCCATTCCGCGCGGCTGTTCCGTGATGTGTGCCTTCCATCGGTGCACACGCATAACTTCCCGGCATGGCTGCGCATGGCATTGGCATTGTTCAAAGGCCCGCCCTCACCCTACATTGACTTTCAGTCAACCAACAACATAGAACACACAAGATGCAGGTATGTGTCCTCGGCGCGGGCATCGTGGGCCTGGCCACCGCCTATGAGCTCCACCAGCGCGGCATGCAGGTGACCGTGATCGACCAGGCCCAGCCCGGTGCTGGCGCCAGCGGCGGCAATGGCGCGCAATTGAGCTACAGCTATGTGCAGCCCCTGGCCAATGCCGGCCTGTGGCACCAGTTGCCCGAACTGCTGCTGTCGCCCCGCTCGCCGCTCAAGATGCGCCCGCAGTGGGACGTGCACCAGTGGCGCTGGGGCCTGGAGTTTTTGCGGGCCTGCAACCGGCGCACGTCCGAGCGCAGCACCCAACACCTGCTGGCCCTGGCCGCACTCAGCCGCCAAGGTTTTGAAGCCATGCTGCAGGCCGAGCAGCTGGACTGCAATTTCTCCAACACTGGCAAGCTCGTGCTGTACAGCACCCCTGCGGGCCTCGCCGCAGCGCAGCAGCAGATGGAACTGCAGCGCGCCTGGGGCAGCGAGCAGGAAGCCGTCTCGCCCCAGCGCTGTGTGGAGATCGAGCCCGCGCTGCAGCACTACCACCGCAGCATTGCAGGCGCCATCTACACCCCCAGCGAATGCGCGGCCGATTGCCTGGCGGTGTGCCAGGGACTGCAGCGGCTGCTGGCGGCACGCGGGGTGCGCTTTGTGCTGGGCACGCGCGTGGAGGGCTTTGTGCACCATGCGCGGCGCATTGCAGCCGTCCAGACCAGCGCGGGCGCCATCGAGGCGCAGCAATTTGTGCTGGCTCTGGGGAGCGCCAGCCACCAGGCGGCAAAGACCATGGGCTTTCGCCTGCCCATCTACCCGCTCAAGGGCTACAGCGTCACACTGGATACAACGGACGCTGCCGGAGCAGCGCCCCGCGTGAACGTGACCGATGCTGCGCGCAAGGTGGTCTTTGCACGCATCGGCCAGCACCTGCGCGTGGCCGGCATGGCCGAGCTTGTGGGGCACGACGACCACATTCCCCCCGCGCGCATCCAGAGCCTGTGCGAGGCCACCCGCGCGTTGTTCCCCGGCTGCAGCGACTTCAGCGAACTGCGCCCCTGGACCGGCATGCGTCCGGCCACCCCCACGGGTGTGCCGCTGGTGGGAAGGCACGCCCACGCCCCAGACAACCTGCTGCTGAACACGGGCCACGGCGCGTTGGGCTTTACGTTGGCGTTTGGCACGGCCGCGCAGGTGGCCGAGCTGGTGGTGCCTACAGCCTGAGCAGCCCTCCCCAAACGGCGCTATTCGGCCTCCCGCAGACCCACGGACTCCAGCGTCTCGGCCACCGCCTGACGCATGCACTGCGTCATGGCGCTGGCCAGCAGCGAGCTGGGCCGGTTCACGGTGCGCAATGACTTGATGGGCACGGCAATGTGCGGCGCCAGCGCCAGCACATCCACCTTGCTGCGGTCGGCCGAAGCAGCCGTGCAGGTGTCGACCACCGCCACCGCATGGCCGTGGTGCGCCAGGGCCAGCGCGGCGTGGTAGGTCTGCACCGTGATCGCCGTCTGTAGGCCTACACCGGCCTCACGGCAGGCATGGCTGACCACCGTGCCGATGGGGTCGCGCACGTCGAGCCGCACGACCGGCGTATCGGCCAGATCGGCCAGGTGCGCCACGCCCGCATCCACCAGCGCCGCACCCAGCATGCCCTTGGGCGCCACACACACCATGCGGCCATCGGCCAGGTGCTCCTGCGTGAGCGCGGGGTGGGCGATGGCGCTGAACACAAAGCCCACATCCGCCTCCTGCAACACCAATGCAGAGACGATCTGCGGCGAGTGCAGCGCATCAATGGTGACCTTCACATCGGGATGCTTCTGCCGAAAGAACCGCAGCGCGCGCGGCAGCACCTCGTAGCTCAGCGCCAGCACGCTGAGGATGTGCAACTCGCCCTCGCGCTGATCGCCCTTCAAGCTATTGGCCAGGCGCTGCACATCATCGAGCTGGGTGAACAAACGCTCGATGTGCGGGTACAGCGTCTGCGCCTCGGTGGTGGGCACCAGCTTGCCCTTGAGGCGATGGAACAGCGGAAAGCCCAGCTGCAGCTCGGCATGCGCCAGGATGCGGCTGACCGCAGGCTGCGTGACGTTGATGAGGCGGGCCGCCGCGCTCACGCTGCCGGTGAGCATGACGGCGTTGAAAACTTCTATGTGGCGAAGGCGCATGGGCTAACAATGCAAGGAACAGGCCCGATGCGCAATCCTTGCATCCACCCATTGCGACTAAAACGGGGACTGGAGCAGCGCGATAGTTAGAGCGACATCGACAGCCGCTGCGCCATGGCCGCACGCCAACGCAGCAAGTGCGGGTGCTGCTCGCCCGGCTTGTGCTTGACCACGCGCGCAAAGTCCACCGCCACCACCGCCGTGATGTCGGCCACGCTGAAGCGGTCAGTGGCAATGAATTCGCGGTCCGCCAGGCGCTCGTTGAGCAGCTGAAAGAACTGTCCCACACGCACCAGCCCACGCTCAGCCAGGGCCGGGATTTGCGGGTAGTCCACCACGCCGGGCAATGCCCGGTTGGCCATGGCGGGCGCGCTGTTGCGTAGCGCCTCGGCAATGGCCAACAGGCCCTCGAACTCCATGCGCCAGTTCCAGCTCGCAATCTCGGCCTTTTCTGCAGGCGTCTCGCCCAGCAGTGCAGGCTGCGGGTAGCGGGCTTCGAGATACGCCGTGATCGCCGCGTTGTCGGTCAGCAGCAGACCCTCTTCGGTGCGCAGCGCAGGCACCGTGCACTGCGGGTTGATCTGGCGGTAGGCATCGCCCAGTTGCTCGCCATTGCGCAGGTCCACCTGCACGGTGTCGTGGGCCACACCCTTTTCTGCCAGCAGGATGCGCGCGCGGCGCGGGCTGGGCGCGGTGGCGCAGTCGTACAAAGTGATCATGGTGACGCCTTGCAAAAACACTCAGCGTGCGGGTGAAGAAGCTGCTGCCGCCGCCTCGATCTTGTCCTGCGTCTTGGTGTCAAAGTCGCTGGCGTCATGCCGCTCGCGCAACTGGCTGGCCAGGTCGCCGTTGACGCGGTTGACCTTGCGGCCACGCTGCACCGCCGGGCGCTTGGCAATCTGCTCGGCCCAGCGCACCACATGCGTGTATTCGTGCACCTGCAAAAACTCGCCCGCGTTATAGGCCTGCCCTTTCACCAGCAAGCCATACCAGGGCCAGATTGCAATATCCGCCACCGTGTACTCATTGCCCGCCACGTACTCGGTCACGGCCAGGCGCTGGTTCAGCACATCGAGCTGGCGCTTGGCCTCCATCGCATAGCGGTCGATCGCGTACTCGATCTTGACCGGCGCGTAAGCATAAAAATGCCCAAACCCGCCGCCCACAAATGGCGCACTTCCCATCTGCCAGAAGAGCCACGACAGGCACTCCGCCCGCGCCGCGCCGTCTTTGGGCAAAAAGGCACTACCGAACTTTTCAGCCAGGTACATCAGGATGGCGCCGGACTCAAACACCCGCACAGGGTTGGCGGGGTCGGTGCGGTCCAGCAGGGCCGGGATCTTGGAGTTGGGGTTCACAGACACGAACCCGCTGCCGAACTGCTCGCCCTCGTTGATGCGAATCAGCCACGCGTCGTACTCCGCCCCGCTATGGCCCAGCGCCAGTAGCTCTTCCAGCATGACCGTGACTTTCACGCCATTGGGCGTGCCCAGCGAATACAGCTGCAGCGGATGGCGCCCTACGGGCAGTTCCTTGTCATGCGTGGCACCGGCAACGGGCCGGTTGATGCTGGCGAATTGACCGCCGTTTTCTTTGTTCCATTGCCAGATGGCGGGCGGGGTGTAAGTCGAAGAATCAGGCATGCGGGGACTCCAGGCAAATGAGGGGGACAGTGGCGGGGCGCCAGCAGTTGCGAGATGAGTTTAGCCATGCGGTCGATTCGCTGCTGGGCTGGGGCGAATGCACTGCGGAGGCGGTTGTGATGGCAAAACTGAGGTCACACCCAGCCCAAAAAAGCATATGCACCAAATGTCACGATCGATACCACAGCAATCAGAAGCAGACGCCACCCTATCCGCCGCCAGCTTAAGGAAAACGGCGATACGTGTTGGTGGGTCTTTCGGCCGTGCTGAACCACACCGCCCAGCGCTTTTTTCGCCCATCAAGATCATCTCGTCTAGATACCGTTTTTGTTCAACGCTGACATCTGGGCCGAGATTTCTTCTGAGCTCCTTGAATTTTTTCAAAGACTGCTCGATGCCTTTCTTTTGCTCTTGCGAAGTCATGTTTTTCGGTTGCACACCCAATCCCAGCATAGGTTTGTTTCACACAACAAAGGCGAGGTTGTTCAATGCGAGCGCAAGAGGTATCTGACCAACAGCTCGTGACACGCGCTACCGGGAGCAAAGTTAAACATCACCGCTTGGGCCGCACAAGGGGCAGGCACCTTACCCACGGAGAGGAGTAAGAAAAGCGCAGGAGGCAATCACTTCAGATTTAATAGCATCCAGCGCTTACCAAGCAGGGGCGGATTCCAGTCCGAGCACAACACTTGTTCGCATTCAGTGCACAGAATCAGGCTGCCCGCCTCAATGCGCCTTATCCCAATTAGCCCCCACCCCCACCTCCGCCAGTAACGGCACCTTCAGCGCCGCCACTTCCGCCATCAGGCGCGGGATGTGGGTCTTGAGCCAGTCCACCTCGCTCTCGGGCAGCTCGAACACCAGTTCGTCGTGCACCTGCATGATCATCTGGATGCTGGGCTTATGAGCATCCAGCTCTTTTTGCACCGCCACCATGGCCAGCTTGATCAAGTCAGCCGCCGTACCTTGCATGGGGGCGTTGATGGCGGCACGCTCGGCGCCTGCGCGGCGGGGGCCGTTGGGGGAGTTGATTTCGGGCAGGTACAGGCGGCGGCCAAACACAGTCTCCACATAGCCCATCGATTTGGCGGCGGCCTTGGTGTCGTCCATGTACTGCTTCACGCCGGGGTAGCGCTGGAAGTATTTGTCGATGTAGGCGGCGGCGGCCTTGGTCTCGATGCCCAAGTTCTTGGCCAGGCCAAAGCTGCTCATGCCGTAAATGAGGCCGAAGTTGATGACCTTCGCGTAGCGGCGTTGCTCGCTGGTGACCTGATCGACCTCTACCCCAAACACTTCAGCGGCAGTTGCGCGGTGCACGTCCAGCCCGGCGTGGAAGGCGTGCAGCAGCGAGTGGTCGCCACTCAGGTGGGCCATGATGCGCAGCTCGATCTGGGAGTAGTCGGCGCTGGCGATCACACGGCCTGCGGGGGCCACGAAGGCCTCGCGCACGCGGCGGCCTTCGGGGGTGCGGATGGGAATGTTCTGCAGGTTGGGGTCGTTGCTGGACAAGCGCCCGGTCACCGCCACAGCCTGCGCGTAGTGCGTGTGCACGCGGCCTGTACGTGGCAGGGCCAGTTGCGCCAGCTTGTCGGTGTAGGTGCCTTTGAGCTTGCTCAACGACCGGTGCTCCAGCAGCTTGGCGGGCAGGGGGTAGTCCTCGGCCAGCTTTTCCAGCACTTCTTCGTCGGTGCTGCGGGCGCCGGTGGCGGTCTTCTTCACCACGGGCATGCCCAGCTTGTCGAAGAAGATTTCGCCCAGTTGCTTGGGGCTGCTCAGGTTGAAGGGCTGGCCCGCAATTTCGTACGCCTCGGTTTCGAGCTGCAGGATGCGCTGGCCCAGCTCGTGGCTTTGCGCGGCCAGCGTGGGGGCGTCAATCAGCACGCCATTGCGTTCGATGCGGTACAGGGCCTCGCTGCTCTGCATCTCCAACTCATAGATGAAGCGCAGCTTGTCATCCGTCTGCAGCAGGGGCCACAGGGCGTTGTGCACGTCCAGGGTTTGGTCAGAGTCTTCGCACGAGTAGGCGGCGGCTTTGTCCACCGGCACTTGCGCAAACGGGATCTGGTGCGCGCCTTTGCCGCACAGGTCTTCGTAGGTGATGCCTTTGCGGCCCGTGTGGCGCTCGGCCAGGCTGGTCAGGTTATGGGGCTTGTGCACTTCGAGCACGTAGCTTTGCAGCATGGTGTCGTGCGCGTAGCCCTGCACTTCAATGCCGTGGTTGGCGAACACATGGCGGTCGTATTTGATGTGCTGGCCCAGCTTGTGGTGCTTGGGGTTTTCCAACCAGGGCTTGAGGCGGACGAGCACTTCGTCCAACGACAGTTGCGCGGGCGCATCGGGGCCTTCGTGCCGCAGGGGAATGTAGGCGGCCTCGCCGGGCTGCACGCTGAAAGATATGCCGACGATCTGCGCACGCATTTCGTCGAGGGAGTCGGTCTCGGTGTCGATGGCCGTGAGCGGGGCTTTGTGCAGGCGCTCCAGCCACTGGTCAAAGTCCGCCCAGTTCAGGATGGTGTCGTACACCACGGTGCGGTGCTGGGCTTCTTCGGCCACGGTGCTGGCGGAGTGGTCGGCAAACAGGTCGCCGCTCTGGCCGGGCATGGCGACGGTGGGGGCTGTGGTGGCGGGGGCCGCGGCACCCTTGATCGCGCTGGCCAAGCCCTTGAAGCCGTACTTTTCGTAAAACGGCAGCAGGCCGGCGTTGTCCGGCGTGTCCAGCGTGATGTCGTCAAACGCGGGCAGGCCGGGGATGTAGTCGGCCAGCGCGCAGTCGGTCTTCATGGTGACGAGCTGGCGGCTCAAGGCCAGCTGGCCGCTGGCAATGGCCTCGCGCAGGTTGTTGCCCGCCACGCCCTTGATGGCGTCGGCGTTGGCAATCAGGTTGTCGAGCGAGCCATATTCTTCCAGCCACTTGGCGGCCGTCTTGGGGCCCACCTTGGCAACGCCGGGCACGTTGTCCACGGTGTCGCCCACCAGCGCCTGGTAGTCCACCATCAGCGTGGGTGGCACGCCAAACTCTGCTGTCACGCCCGCCACATCGCGGCGCTTGCCGCTCATGGTGTCGATGATGGTAATGTGCTCGTTGACCAGCTGGCTCAAATCCTTGTCGCCGCTGGACACGATGACCTCAATGCCCTGTGCGGCCGCCACGTGGGCTAAGGTGGCGATCACGTCGTCAGCCTCCACGCCGGGCACGGCCACCACCTTCCAGCCCAGCAGGTCCACCACCTCATGGATGGGCTCGATCTGGCTGCGCAGGTCGTCGGGCATGGGCGAGCGCGTGGCCTTGTACTCGGTGTACAAGGCATCACGGAAGGTGGGGCCCGAGGCGTCGAACACGCACACAGCGTAGTCGGCCACCACCTCTTTGCGCAGGGCCTGCATCATGTTGATCATGCCGCGAATGGCACCGGTGGCAGGGCTTGTGGGGTCGCCCGGCACCGCCCGCAGGTCGGGCATGGCATGGAAGGCGCGGTAGAGGTAGCTGGAGCCGTCCACCAGCACCAGGGTCTTTTTGTCAGTCATGCACGGATTGTGCACGGCCGGACTCCACCCAGGCAGCGCTCTACAATCGCCCGATGCGCGCTCTCTACCTCCTTTTGCTGCTGGGCATTGCCTCCGGCACCGCCCTGGCCCAAAATCCAAGCCAAAATGCCCCTCAGGGCACGACGGACAAGCGCGAAGCGCTCTCAAATCAAGAGCAATCTGCAGGCCGCACCAACCAGCGTACCGAGCGCATCCAGGTGGAAGACGCGGGCAGCCGCGTCGATGAGCTGCGTGTGGGCGGGCAAACACAGACGATTTCGGTGCAGCCCAAGACCGGCAACATGCCCGGCTATGAAGTGCAGTCGCCCGATGGCGCACGCAGCCGCGCAGGCAGCAACAGCGGCGCCGAGACCACCACCGCCCCGCGTGTCTGGAACGTGCTGAAGTTCTGAGGCCCCTGCGGCGACTGCGGTATTTGGCAGCGCCACCGCGCGGCCCCCATGAAGCCGCTGCACGCCCTGCCCTTCTTCTGCCAGTTTTTCATTTCTTTGTAACCCCCCTGAGCGATGGCCGTTTTTACCGAAGTCTCCAACACCGAGGCGCGCGAGCTGCTGCGCCGTTTGCAACTGGGTGAGCTGGTAGAGCTGCGCGGCATTGAGGGTGGCATCGAAAACACCAACTACTTTCTGACCAGCGACCAGGGCGAGTTCGTGCTCACGCTGTTCGAGCGCCTCACGGCCGAGCAGCTGCCGTTCTACCTGTACCTGATGAAACACCTGGCGCACGGCGGCGTGCCCGTGCCCGACCCGCGTGCTGACAAGAACGGCGACATCCTGCACACCGTGTGTGGCAAACCCGCTGCGGTGGTGAACAAGCTGCGCGGCAAAAGCCAGCTCGCACCCCAGGGCGTGCACTGCGCGGCCGTAGGCACCATGCTGGCCCGCATGCATCTGGCGGGGCGTGGGTTTGACCGGCACCAGCCCAACTTGCGCGGCCTGCCCTGGTGGAACGAAACCGTGCCCGTGGTGCTGCCCCACATCGATTCGGCCCAGGCCGCCCTGCTGCGGTCCGAGCTGGCCTACCAGAACCATGTGGCGGCCAGCGCAGCGTATGCCGCACTGCCCAGGGGCCCCGTGCACGCCGACCTGTTCCGCGACAACGTGATGTTCGATGGCGAGGAGCTCACGGGTTTCTTCGACTTCTACTTTGCGGGCGTGGACACCTGGCTGTTTGACCTGGCGGTGTGTCTGAACGACTGGTGCATCGACCTGGCCACCGGCGCGCACGACGCCGAGCGCGCCACCCGCATGCTGGACGCCTACCAGGCAGTGCGCCCGCTCAACGCGGCCGAACGCGAACTGCTGCCTGCCATGCTGCGCGCCGGTGCCTTGCGGTTCTGGATCTCGCGCCTGTGGGACTTTTACCTGCCGCGCGAGGCCTCGATGCTCACGCCGCACGACCCCACCCATTTCGAGCGCGTCTTGCGTGCTCGCCTTGCACACCCAGTGCACGCCTGAGCCCTTGTGCAGTGGCCGGAATGGGCTGCTGGGGTAAATTCCAAGCTATCGCACTGCCATGGGCGGCCTTCTGGCTGCCGGCAATGCCCGGGCGCAGGCCCCACCTTTCTTCAGCAGCACCTTCATGAAACTCCACATCGTCCCCGCCCGCACTGGCATGACCTGGGTCAAGCTTGGTATACGGACGTTCTGGAAGCAGCCCATGGCATTGGCAGCGCTGTTTTTCATGACCATGGCGGCCATGTCGCTGGCCTCCATGATTCCGCTGGTCGGCCCTGCGGTGGCGCTGATGCTGTTGCCATCGGCCACTCTGGCCATGATGGTGGCGGCGGCGCAAGCCTCGCAGGGGCGGTTTCCCACACCGGCCGTGCTGCTGGTGGCGTTTCGCACCGGGCAGCAGCGCCTGCGTGACATGCTGGTGCTGGGCGCCCTGTATGCGGCTTGCTTTCTGGCGGTAATGGGCCTGTCGGCCCTGATCGACGGCGGGCAGTTCGCCAAGGTGTACCTGGGCGGTGCCCAGCTCAGCAAGGAAGTGGCCGAAGACCCGGCGTTCCAGAGCGCGATGTGGCTCTCCATGGTGCTGTACCTGCCGCTGTCGCTGCTATTCTGGCATGCCCCGGGGCTGGTGCACTGGCATGGCGTGCCTCCGGTCAAGGCGCTGTTCTTCAGCATCGTGGCCTGCGTGCGCAACTTCAGCGCATTCCTGGTCTATGGGCTGGGCTGGCTGGGCGTGTTTCTGCTGGGGGGGCTGGTGGTGGCGCTGGTGTCGGCACTGCTGGCCACGGCGGGGCTTGCGGCATCGGCGGCTGGCGGCATCATGGTGGGTGCCGCGTTGATGATGGCGGCGATGTTCTTCACGTCGGTGGTGTTCACCTTCCGTGACAGCTACGAGCCCCCTTCAACCCCAGAACCCGAGCCGCCCCATGACACACCACCACCCGACTCCCCTGCTCCTGGGCCGGACTGACAACGAGCTTCTCTGGCACCGGCGGCGCAGCCTGTTGCAGGCAGCCGCCGCGTGGGTGGCCGCTGGCGGGTGGATGGCCGCACAGGCGCAATCGGGCAGCAACATCGTCGAAGTGCGCGGGGATGTGCTGCGCAATGGGCAGGCGCTGACGGCACAGGGCAGCATCGCCGCCGGTGACCGCATCGAAACGGGGCCGGGCTCCACCGCCATCTTTGCCGTGGGCAACAGCGCTTTCATGGTGCGGCAGAACACACGCCTTGCGCTGGAGGGCGACACGCCGACCGCCGTCAAGGTGCTGCGGGTGCTGACCGGCGCGGTGGCCAGCGTGTGGGGGCAAGGCACCGACCGGCAGGTGATTTTGCCCACCGCCACGGCGGGAATCCGGGGCACCGGTGTGTATGCCGAGGTTTTCCCCGAGCTGGACCACCGGGGCTACTTCTGCAACTGTTATGGAACGGTGGACCTGGCCGCTGGCAACGAAAGCGTGGTCAGCCAGTCGGTCTACCACCAGTCGTTCTGGGCCGAGCCTGCGCCGCGCGACGGCCGCCTTCTGACCCCTGCAGGTGCCATCAACCACACCGACGAAGAGCTGGAGTTTCTGGCTGGCCTCATCGGCCAGCGCACGGCCTGGCAGATTGCCGGGCGCAAGGGCACCAAAGACGGCAGCGGGCAAATGGGCTACCCCGCGCCCGGCGGCACAACGCCAGGAACCACACCGCCGGCACCCACTGCCCCCACCCGCGCCGTGCCACCGCCCCCCGGCGACACCAGCACCTACTGACCGCCGACCGCGCCCCTGGCAACGCGCCCACCGGAACGCACAAGGCCCACTGGCCAGTGGGTTGCCCTGTTGGTGGCAACCCCCTGGCCAGCGGGCCGGGTCGGTCAAAAAACGAACTAGCGGGGGATCAGGTCCCGATCACGCCGCCGTCGTTCTTGGTGATCACGATGGTGGCAGAGCGGGGGCGCTTGCCTGCGCCGTAACCTGCGTTGGCGGGCCACTGGCTCTGGTACTTGGTGGCGTCGCCCACATTGGCCAAGGCGGTGCCTTCACCGGGGTGCTGAATGTTCACGAAGATGGCCTTGCCGTCGGGCGTTTCGGCCACCCCGGTGATTTCGCTGCCCTTGGGGCCGACCAGGAAACGCTTGAGCGTGCTTTCGGTGGCAGCCTTGCCCACGGGGGTCACGATGTCCAGCTTGGTGCCGTCGGTCTTGGTGTAGCTCAGCGTCTTCTTGCCGCCGTCACCCACCTGGCCGGGCACAGCGGCCAGCATCATGCAGTTGGTCACGTCGGTGTAGGCACCGTCGTCGGTCTGGATCCAGCAGATGCCGGTGGCCTTGCTGAAGGCCAGGCCGTCGGGGCTGGAGAAGTCCTGGTCAGCAGTCAGCGACGAGATGTTGACCAGCGCCTTGTCGGCCCCGGCTTCGGCGCCGAACAGGTACACGTCCCAGGTAAAAGCCGAGACCGAGGCGCCTTCCTTCATGCGCACCAGGTGGCCATTGGGGTTGCCGGTCTGTGCCGAGGTGCCCTTCATGTCGGTGTAGGCACGCGGGTTGGCGGCGTCTGGCAGGTACTGGCTACCCGTGGGGTTCACACTGCGGTTGCTGTTGTTGGTCAGCGTGAAGTAGATCTCGCCGTTGGCGGGGTTCACGGCGTTCCATTCGGGGCGGTCCATCTTGGTGGCGCCCACGGCATCGGCCGCCAGGCGGGTGTTGATGACGATGTCGGCTGCATCAGCAAACTTGTAGGCTGCATAGCCGCTGATGGCGGTGTTGGCCAGCGCCAGCTCGACCCAGGTGCCCGTGCCATCGGCATTGAACTTGGCCACATACAGCTTGCCGCTGTCCAGGTACTTGTCGCCCACGGCCATGCGGTCGGCGGCATTGGCATCGGCGGCATTCCACAGCGCGGTGGACACAAACTTGTAGATGTATTCGCCGCGCGAATCGTCACCCATGTACACCGACAGCGGCTTGCCTGCCTCAACCTTGCCAAACGCCGCGCTTTCGTGCGCAAAGCGGCCCAGGCCCGTGCGCTTCTTGGCCATGCGGGTCTTGTCGTAGGCATCGATCTCGACGATGTAGCCCATGCCATTCATCTCGTTGCGGTAGTCATCGCTGCCGTCCACCGAGGTGCCAGTCTTGCTGTTGTTCCAGCGCTGGTACTGGTCGGCGGCACCGCCGCTCTCCCAGCCGTGGCGCGATGCAGCACCCTGGTTGCGGCCATAGCGCTTGAGGGCCGTGACGCTCTTGTCGTTGCCGCGTGCGGCATCGTCGGCAGCGCCACGCGTGAAGTAGCCAAACCAGTTTTCCTCACCGGTGAGGAACGTGCCCCAGGGCGTCTTGCCCGTGCCGCAGTTGTTCAGCGTGCCGCGTGTGGTGGTGCCCGTGGGGGAGAACTTGGTGATCATCTGCGCATTGCCACGCGCAGGGCCCGAGATCTCGATGGGGCTCAGTGCCGTGAGGCGGAAGTTGAGCGCAGAGTTCTGCACGTAGGCCCACTTGCCCCCCGACTTGGCGACTTCGATCACGGCAATGCCGTGGATCGCCGTTTCCTTGTCGATTTCGGCCGCAGGGCGTGGCAAGGTGGTCGTGCCGCCGTTGGCATGCAGGAAGTGGGATGACAGCTTTTCGTCGGTGGTGGCTTCGTGGTTGATGGCCAGCAGCCCGCGCTCGATGGCGTTGTCGTTGCGCTTGCCGTCAGCACCCAGGCCAAACCATTCCATGCCGTCGTGGTGGTCGCCACCGCGCTTGTCGAAGTCACCATCGGTGCCATCGTTCTTGTAGGCAGCCACGCCTGCTGCAATGGGGTCGCCCAGCGCAAACAGCACGCTGGCGGTGTAGCCCGCAGGCACGGCCACCACGTCGGCCAGGCTCTTGGGCACCGCGCCAAAGCCCAGCAGCTTGGGGCCGGCAGGGGGTGGAGTCACTGCTGGGTCGTCGCTGCCGCCGCAGGCCGACACGCCAAAGCCCGCCAGCAGCGTGGTACCCACCGTGCCCACGCTGCCCCGCAGAAGGCCACGGCGCGACAGGCGAGCGCCCAGCACCGCATCAAAGCTGGGGTTGGCAGAGGTGTTGGAGTTCTCGTTGTTGAAGTCAATCGCCTGCTCTGGCGCAGCCACACGGTGGTTCATGGGGTTCCTCGGGTTGTTGGTTACAAAACCCATGGAGCGTAGAAACCGTGGGTGACATCGCCGTGAAGCTTTTGCGGCGGTTTGATGACAGCCGATCCCTGCACGCTGGTGGTCGCACCAGAGTTGGATATACACAAATACGAATCACTACTATTTGTATAATCAAAACCTGCCCTCGCCCACCCAGCCACGCCCTCGCACCTTGTGGTGCACAGGCTCCCTCAGCCAGTGCGGCCCCTTCGTTGACCACCGCAGCGCCCTTGCAGGCCCACCCGCCTTCCATGCCATGGCCTGCGCGCCCCTTTGCCCCGGAGACCTCTGCATGCCCCATTCCTTTCTGAAGACCTCGGTCCTGGTGGCCGCTTTGGCCCTGTGCACCTATGGCACTCACGCAGCAGCGCAGGCAGGTGGGGCGCCGGCCCCGTCGGCCAACGCACAGGCGGTAAACACCAACATGGTGGCCGCGCACTACGGCCACCTGGTGCATGCCAACTACACCGACACGCTGAATGCCGCCAAGGCCCTGCAGACCGCTGTGCAGGCCTTCACCGCCAAGCCCTCTGCAGAAACGCTGGCCGAAGCCCGCAATACTTGGTTGGCCGCACGCGAGTTCTACGGCCAGACGGAGGCCTTCCGCTTCTACGGCGGCCCCATTGACAACGACAACGGCCCGGAAGGCCGCATCAACGCCTGGCCCATGGACGAATCGTTTGTGGACAGCGTGCAAGGCAAGGCCAACGCCGGGCTGGTGAACAACCGCAAGTTCACCATCAACAAGAAGAACCTGTCGGCCCAGAACGAGCGCGGCGGCGAAGAAAACATTGCCACGGGCTGGCACGCCATCGAGTTCTTCCTGTGGGGCCAGGACCTGTCAGACACCGGCCCAGGCAACCGCACCTTTGAAGACTTTATGGATGGCAAAGCCCCCAATGCCGACCGCCGCCGCCAATACCTGAACGTGGTGACAGAGCTGCTCATTGACGACCTCACTACGCTGGTGAAGGCCTGGGCGCCAGATGCCAAGAACAACTACCGCGCCCGCTTCGTGAAAGGTGGCCAGGAATCGGTGCGCAAGATGCTGGTGGGCCTGGGCTCGCTGTCGCGCGGCGAATTGGCCGGCGAACGGCTGGAAGTGGCGCTGAACAGCCAGGACCAGGAAGACGAGCACTCGTGCTTTTCGGACAACACCCACCGCGATGCGGTGACCAACGCACTGGGCATCCAGAACGTGTGGCTGGGCCAGTACAAGCAGGCCAACGGCACAGTGCTGCAAGGCCCGTCGCTGCGTGACCTGGTGGCCGCCAGGGACGCCGCGCTGGCCGACAAGACCACGCAGCAGATCGCCGCATCGGTGGTCGCCGCAGAAGGCATTCAGGCCCCGTTCGATCGCGAAATCATCGGCGGCAAGGACGCCCCGGGCCGCCAGCGCATCCAGAAGACCATCGACAGCCTCACACAACAAAGCAAAGACCTGGTCGCTGCCGCCAACGCCATTGGCATCACCAAGTTGACGCTGGTCCAGCCTTGAACATGCAGATCTCGCGAGCCAAACGCCGCCAGCGCGCTGTGCGCCTGGCGGCTGCCAGCACCGCCATCGTCGCGCTCGCCGGCTTCGGCAGCCTGGGCATTCCACCGCTGACGGCTGCCCCCCAACCCGACCCGCAGGGCGAAAAAACCGGCGGCGAGACCACCGTATTCGCCACCGGGCGCAATGCCTTCTCGTTCCCAGCCGCCAACCTGACCGATGAGGAACGCACGCGCTTTGTCATCGGCAACTCGTTCTTTCGCCGCAACTGGGTCGAGGCCCCTGCATCCACCAAGGCCCGTGATGGCCTGGGCCCGCACTTCATCGCGCGCTCGTGCGGTGGCTGCCACGTGCAGGACGGCCGGGGCGAGCCGCCAGCGATCTTCAACCGCCTGGGCGAGACCAAGGACCCGACCGTGGCCCTGCTGATCCGCCTGTCCATCTCCGGCAAAGACGCGCATGGCGGGCCCAAGCCCGACCCGGTGTATGGAGACCAGTTCAACAACGCGGCCATCCAGGGCGTCAACCCCGAAGGGCGCGTCACGCTGCGCTACGAAACGATCAAAGGCCAGTTTGCCGACGGTACGCCCTACACGCTGCAAAAGCCCGTGTATGGCTTCGCCGACCTGGGCTACGGCCCCATGCACCCGGACGTGATGAGCAGCCCGCGCATTGCGCCGCAGATTATCGGCGTGGGCCTCCTCGAAGCGATTGCCGAGGCCGACATCCTGGCCAACGCAGCCGACCAGGCCGCCGCGCCCGGCCCCATCAAAGGCCAAGCCAACAAAGTGTGGGACGCGCCCTCGGGCAGCATGATGACAGGGCGATTTGGCTGGAAGGCCAATGTGGCCACCATCGCGCACCAGACGGGTGGCGCCTTTCTGGGCGACATGGGCATCACCTCGCGCCACTTCGCGCACGAGACCTGCACCCCCGCACAAAAGGACTGCTTGGCTGCACCCAGCGGCAAAAGTGGCAAGGAGGGCGCCAGCGTGCAAGGCCAGCCGGCTGTGGAGATCGACGACAAGACCCTCGCCGACGTGATCTTCTACCAGGCCACGCTGGCACCGCCCGCGCGCCGTAACGTCAACGACGTGCAGGTACAACGCGGTCAGGCCTTGTTTGCCCAGGCCCAGTGCGCCACCTGCCACCGGCCCAGCTACGTGACCAAAGAGGGCCCCTTCCCCACGCTGACCAGCAAAGCCCTGAACGGCCAGCGCATCTGGCCCTACACCGACCTGCTGCTGCACGACATGGGCGAACGCCTGGCCGACAACCGGCCCGACTTTGGCGCCAACGGCCGCCAGTGGAAGACTCCCGCATTGTGGGGCACCGGCCTGATCAAGGACGTGAACGGCCACACGCGCCTGCTGCACGACGGGCGCGCGCGCGGCGTGCTGGAGGCGGTGCTGTGGCACGGCGGCGAGGCCGAAGCAGCCAAGGACCAGGTGCTGAAAATGAAGAAAGCCGACCGCGATGCGCTGGTGAAATTTGTGGAGTCGCTATGAGTATTGACCCCCACGCTCCGCCGCTTCGCGGGTCGCTGCCCCCCGAGGGGACCGCGTTTTCATCTTGGGGCGGCCCGGCGATGAAAACATCCCTCCTTGCTGCCGCCCTGCTGCTAACCGCAATGCCCCCCGTAGCTGCGCAGGCCCAGACAGCGGCTGCCGCCCCCGCCTGGCAGCGCGAGGCAGTGCCGTTCTACGACACCGTACACGCGCTGCAGGGCATCTACGGGCATTGGGCCCTGCCCCGCGCCAAAGACTTTGACCAGAGCGCCCGCGCCCTGGCGCCCGCCGTGGCCGCACTGTGCCAGGCCCCGGCCAGTGACAGCAAGACGGCTCTGGCCGCCGCGCGCACAGCTTGGCAGGCCACAGCGCGCGCATGGGAGCAGCTGACCGCTGTGTCGATAGGCCCCGTCATCGCCCGCCGCAGCCAGCGCGCCATCGACTTCACGCCCACCCGCCCCGCGCTGATCGAAAAAGCCGTCGTCACCCAGCCCCAGGGCGCCAAGGCGTTCGAGCGCATCGGCACCCCCGCCAAGGGCCTGCCCGCGCTGGAATGGCTGCTGTGGACCCGCCCCGTGCAGCCCGGCAGCCCTGCCTGCAGCTACGCACACGAAGTGGCGCAGGACGTGGCCCGCGAATCCGCCGCCTTGCAAGCCGCCTTCACCACCGCCGCAGGCACCGACTGGGGCGCCGAGGACGAACAAGAGCAGTCCACCCAGGCCATCAGCGAGTTTGTGAACCAATGGGTGGGCGGCATCGAACGCCTGCGCTGGGCGCAGATGGAGAAGCCCCTGCGCGCCGCTGGATCGGGATCTGGCAGCCGCACCCCCGACTACCCCCGCACCGCCAGCGGCGACACCCTGGCCGCCTGGGCCGCCACCTGGGCAGGCCTGCGCAGCGTGACCGCCCTGCCTGCGAACGCCGCCACACCCGCGCCCGGCGAGGCGCTGGTGCCGCTGGAGATGTATTTGCGCGGCAAGGGCCTGAACCCGCTGGCTGACAAACTGCACCAGGCCACCGGCAAGGTCGATGCATCGATGGCGCAGGTGCAAAAAGCGGGTGTGCAGAACAAGGCCGCCATCCAGCAGACCGCGAAGGATCTGGCCGCACTCAAGTTTCTGGCCGAATCCGAAGTGGCACCGGCGCTGCAGGTGAGCATTGGATTCTCGGACGCCGATGGTGACTAGCTTGGAAGCGCCCCCTGAGGCACTGCGCGCCATCCCCCCAGGGGGACGCCACCCGCAGCCCGGCCAAGCCGGTTCTGCGGTGGCCCCCGCCTTGGGCCGCGCCCCCCGCTTCCCGCAGTTCCATCGCCGCCACACGCTGCTCACTCTAGCAAGCCTTGGCGCCTGGTCCATAGCGCCCAACACGGCATGGGCCAGTACCAAAGGCCTTCCCATCCACCTGGCCGCCGCGTGGGAGCGCGAGGGCAGCTTTCACATCGGGCTGCTGTCCACGCAACCGGGCGCCGGGCAGTCGTTGCAGATCCACGCATCGCTCGAGGTCCCCACCCGCGCCCACGGCCTTTTTGTGCTGCCCGATGGCTCGGTGCTGGCCACCGCCCGCCGCCCCGGCGACTGGCTGGTGCGGTGGTGGCCCGGCCAACGCACCGAGCCGCAATGGCTGTGGCAGGACGGTGAGCGCAGCTTCAACGGCCATGTCATCGCCAGCGCAGACGGGGCCCGTTTGTTCACCACCGAAACGGATGCAGAAACCGGCGCCAGCTGGGTCGGCGTGCGCGACGCCCGCACCCTGCAAAAAATGGCCGAATGGCCTACCCACGGCATCGACGCCCATGAGCTGACCTGGGACACGCGCACCACCCACCACGGCGCGCCCACCCTCATCGTTGCCAACGGCGGCGTACCCACCGCGCCCGAAACCGGCCGCGTCAAGCGCGACCTGCAAACCATGGATTCGTCCATCGTGCGGCTGGACGGCCACACCGGCCGCCTGCTGGGCCAATGGCGCCTGCAAGACCAGCGCCTGAGCCTGCGTCATCTGGCCTGGGCCCCCGATGATCGGACCCTGGGCATCGCGCTCCAGGCCGAGCATGACCACAGCACCGCCAAAGACGCCGCCCCCGTGCTGGCTCTGTTCGACGGCACCGCTCTGCGGGTGGTGCCCACGCCCGAGCACATCGCGCAAAGCATCCACGGCTACGGCGGCAGCATGGCCGCCACACCTGCGGGTTGGGCCGTCAGCTGCCCCCGCGCCAACGGCATTGCCACGTACACGCCGCAGGGCGAATGGCGGGGGCTGGTGCCGCTGACCGAGGTTTGCCCCTTGGCCGTGCACGGCGGCGCGCTGTGGGCGGGCGGTTTGGGCGCCAGCCTGCAGAACGCGCAGGCCGCAGCGCCTGTGAGCCACGCGCATGGCCGCAGCCTGCGAGGCGTGCGGCTGGACAACCACTGGGTGTTGGCAGCGTAGAAAATTGAAGCAAAAAATGCCTCTAGCGCTTGTTGGTAAAGCGCTAGTAGCTATAAATAACTGAGCAAACCGCCTGCGCGCCTACGGCTGGCGCGCATAGCGCCCGGGCGCCAGCCCCACATGGCGGCTGAATGCGGTGCTGAAGGTGCTGGCCGAGCTGTAGCCCACGCGCGCGGCCACTTCGTCGATGCCTATGCGGCCGTCGCTGCCGCGCAGCAGCTTCTTGGCCAGCGCCATGCGCCAGGCCAGCAGGTATTCCATGGGCGGCACCCCCACGGCGCGCAAGAAGCGCTCAAAGAATGTGGATCGCGACAACGCCGCCTCGCGCGCCAATGCATCCACCGTCCACGACTGCTCTGGCGCGCTGTGCATCAGGCGCAGGCCCACCGCCACGCGGGCGTCTGCCAGGCCGCGCAGCAGCCCGGGGGGCGCACCCGCCTCGCCGCTCGACCGCAGGGCCTCGATCAGCAGCAACTCCACCAGGCGGTCCAGCACCAGGTCTCGGCCGGGCAGCATGGCCAGGCATTCCTGCCGCACCAGTTGCACCAGGGTCGGCAGCCGCTCCACCCCGCGCACATGCAGCAGGTCCGGCAGCAGCGACACCAGCAACGCGGCGTCGGGCGAATCAAACTCAAAGTAGCCGCCCAGCATGCGCATGCCCGGCGGGCCGTCGGGCGTGCCATGGCGCAGCCCGTGCTCGCCATCGGGCGCTGGCAAACGTTGGGGGTCCACGAACACCGGCTGCGCCAGTGGCTGCTCCATGCCCGACAAGGTGAACCCCGGCGTCGCGGGCATCAGCACAAAGTCGCCCGCCTCCAGCGTCACCGGCTCTTGCCCCGCCACGGCCAGCACGCACTGGCCTTCCAGCATGGTGCAAAAGCTCGGACTGCCGAACTCCCCATAACGCACGGCCCAGGCGCCCGCGCCGCTGATCACCTTGGAGAACACGGCGCGCGGCCGCAGCAGCGCAATCACTTGGGCAAGGGGATCCACCACAGCCGGACTCCTACAAACAAAAATTGGACGTTTGATTGTAGTTAATCCAGCCTTGGCCCGATATCGTTGCACCACCTTCCATCTGTTCCCCTCCACCATCCCCAAGGATTTTCACCATGAAGACCATTCTCATCACCGGCTGCTCGTCTGGCTACGGCCTGGCCACCGCCCGCCACTTTCACGCCCAGGGCTGGAACGTGATCGCCACCATGCGCACCCCGCGCGCTGACGTGTTGCCCGCATCAGACCGCGTGCGCGTTCTACCGCTGGACGTCACAGCGCCCAACAGCATCGCCCAGGCATTACAGGCCGCTGGTCCCATCGACGTACTGGTGAACAACGCGGGCCTGGGGCTGTTCGGCGCCTTTGAGGCCACGCCCATGACCACGGTGCGTGACATCTTCGACACCAACACCTTCGGCACCATGGCGATGACCCAGGCCGTGTTGCCGCAGATGCGCGAGCGCGGTGCGGGCCTGGTGGTCAACGTCACGTCCAGCGCCACGCTGGCCCCCATGCCGCTGGTGGCAGCCTATACCGCCAGCAAGACGGCCATCGAGGGGTTCACAGCGTCGCTGGCGTTTGAGCTGGCGGCATTTGGCGTCCGCGTGAAACTCGTCGAGCCCGGCTACGCGCCCACCACCCAGTTCACCGCCAACGGCGCGGAGCGCATGCAGGGGTTGATCCCGCCCGCCTACGCTCCCTACGCCCAGTCAATCTTTGCAGCCCTGGGGCAGCCAGCCGCCGTGACGACCGAACAGGATGTGGCCGAGGGTGTGTGGGCGGCGGTGAACGATGCGTCAGACCGGCTGCGGTATGCGGCGGGGGCAGATGCTGTGGCGCAGGCGGAAGCGACGGTGGGTGAGCTTGCTGTGGCTTAAGAGCACCCAGCAAACCATTGCCACGCACCGGGCACCCGGCACCTTGGTCCAGTCACTCGTAATGGCTGACCGTGACGCTGTACAACACCCCTGGGCGTACCGGCTGCACCGTCACAGCAACAACCCCATCCGCTACAGACGCGTATTCGGCATAACGCACAAAGTAGCCGTTGTGCGCTTGCACAGCCTCCAGTTCCGATGGCTCCAACGCACGCTCTTGCAGGCCGTTTTGCAGCAGGTAGGCGTTGACGGCAACCACAGCCCGGCCCATATCGTTGCGAGAAACTTCAAACGACACCTCCGAGCGTGGTTGCTTGTTGCCGTCACCCACTGTTCCAAAGTACTCCGGCTCCGTCGCAACCCCCACCGCAGGAGCGCCGCGCACCAGCGAAGAAATCCCGAGGTAATAGGTGAGCGTGCCCCGCTTAGGCGTGAAGTCCTCTTGGGAGATGAGAAAGAGCCATGCACTCACCCAGAGTGCCAACGACGCGCAAGCCACCACGGTCAAGGCGATGCCGAGCACGCGCGGACGAAAATGCAAGCGCATAAACCTGCCGACAAAAACGATCACCTTAGCGTCAATCCACCACCGTCAACTTGGCCACGCTGAGCGCCAGCCATTTGGTGCCATGGCGCGGGAAGTTGACCTGCGCACGCGCGTCGTCGCCCGTGCCCTCGATGGCCAGCACCTTGCCTTCGCCGAACTTGGTGTGGAACACGTTGGTGCCTCCGCGCAGGCCGTGGGACGGCGCGGTCTTCTGCACGGGCACCGGTGGGCTGGCGAATGTCTCGGATTTAAAGCCAAATTGACCTCTAGCGCTTGATGGATAAGCGCTACCAGCTCCTGAATTAGGAGCATACGATCCAAACCCTTGCTGCTTGGGCGTAATCCACTTGAGTGCGGCCTCAGGCAGCTCGTCAAAAAAGCGGCTCTTGATGTTGTAGCGCGTCTGCCCATGCAGCATGCGCGTTTGCGAGTGGCTCAGGTACAGGCGCTTGCGGGCGCGGGTGATGGCCACATACATCAGTCGGCGCTCTTCCTCCAAGCCATCGCGCTCGCTGGCGGAGTTTTCGTGGGGGAACAGGCCCTCTTCCATGCCGCCGATGAACACACCGTCAAACTCCAGGCCCTTGCTGGCGTGCACAGTCATCAGTTGCACGGCGTCTTGGCCAGCCTGGGCCTGGTTGTCGCCCGCTTCGAGCGCGGCGTGGGTCAGGAAGGCGGCCAGGGGTGAGAGGGTTTCGCCGGTGTCGGCGTCCACGATACCCGGCACGGCGGGCTTCAGGGGTTCGTCCAGCACCGGTGCATTGGGGTCCAACCCCTGGCTAACCGGGCTTTGGGCGCTTTGCGTGAGCGGTGTGCCATGTTCGTCCAGCGGCAGGGCCACGGCGTCGCGGCCAAAACCTTCCTGCGTGACAAAACTCTCGGCAGCGTTGACCAGTTCCTGCAAGTTCTCGATGCGGTCGGCGCCTTCCTTCTCCGTGCGGAAGTGCTCCACCAAGCCCGTGGATTCGAGCATCTGCTCGATGATGCCGCGCAGGTTCAGGCCCTGGGTCTGCTCACGCAGCACATCCACCATGGCCACAAACGCGCCCAGGTTGGCGCCCGCCTTGCCGGGCACGGCGCTCACCGCATCGTGCAGCGAGCAACCTGCGGCGCGGGCTGCGTCCTGCAGCACTTCGATGCTGCGCGCGCCAATGCCACGCGGCGGAAAGTTGACGACGCGCGTGAAGCTGGTGTCATCGTGTGGGTTCTCCAGCAGGCGCAGGTAGGCCAGCGCATGCTTGATTTCGGCGCGCTCGAAGAAGCGCAGACCGCCGTACACGCGGTAGGGCACGCTGGCATTGAACAGTGCCGATTCGATCACCCGGCTTTGCGCATTGCTGCGGTAGAGCACGGCGATTTCCTTGCGCTCAAAGCCGTCGTTGCGCACGAGTTGCTTGATCTCATCGACCATCCACTGCGCCTCCGCCAGGTCAGAGCTGGCTTCGTACACGCGCACGGGCTCGCCCGCGCCCTGCGTGGTGCGCAGGTTCTTGCCCAGGCGGCGGCTGTTGTGGCTGATGAGGGCGTTGGCCGAATCAAGAATGTTGCTGTAGCTGCGGTAGTTCTGCTCCAGCTTGATCTGGCGCTGCACGTCGAACTCGCGCACAAAGTCGGTCATGTTGCCCACGCGCGCACCGCGAAAGGCGTAGATGCTCTGGTCGTCGTCGCCCACGGCAATCACGCTGCCGCGCGCTTCAAAGCGCCCGCCCACCTCGTTGCCCGCCAGCTGCTTGAGCCAGGCGTACTGCAGCTTGTTGGTGTCCTGAAACTCGTCCACCAGGATGTGCTGAAACCGGCGCTGGTAGTGCTCGCGGATCGGGTCGTTGTCGCGCAGCAGCTCGTAGCTGCGCAGCATCAGCTCGCCAAAGTCCACCACGCCTTCGCGCTGGCATTGGTCTTCGTACAGCTGGTAAATCTCGACCTTCTTGCGCGAGTCGCTGTCGTGCGCCTCCACGTTGGCTGGGCGCAGGCCTTCTTCCTTGCAATTGGCAATGAAATACGCCAGCTGTTTGGGCGGAAAACGCTCATCGTCCACGTTGTGCTGCTTGCACAGGCGCTTGATGGCCGAAAGCTGGTCTTGCGTGTCCAGAATTTGAAAGGACTGCGACAGGCCCGCCGCCTTGTGGTGCGCGCGCAAAAGGCGATTGCACAGGCCGTGGAAGGTGCCGATCCACATGCCACGCACGTTCACTGGCAGCATGGCGGACAAACGCGCCACCATCTCTTTGGCGGCCTTGTTCGTGAAAGTGACAGCCAGAATGCCACCGGGCGTGGCATAGCCGTTTTGCAGCAGCCAGGCAATGCGGGTGGTGAGCACACGCGTCTTGCCCGAGCCTGCGCCCGCCAGTATCAGTGCGTGGCCTGCGGGCAGCGTGACGGCCGCCAGTTGCTCGTCGTTCAGATTGGCCAGGAGGGGCGATGCAGCCGAGGCCGCAGCAGCGTGTGGGGGCACCAAGGCTTCGGGTGCACCCGGGAACGGGTCTTGTGGGAACATGCGGCCATTGTAGAAAGCGCCCCGGCACCCTCCCCCGCCCGACCATGAAAAACATTGCCCGCACCCTGGCCAGCGTCCTGGTCCTCACTTACACAGCCTCAGCGCTGGCCCAGGCCAGCTGCAGCAGTGACGGCTTCCCACAGCCCGTGGCCATTTTCGAGCGCTTCATCAGTGCCGACTGCGAAGTCTGCTGGAGCGATGCGGCCACCCCCGCGCCCTCTGCCACGGCGGGCGTGGCGGTGCTGGACTGGATCGTGCCGGGCAAGGCCGGTGACGAAGCGCCCTTGTCGGCCGCCGCCACCAACGACGCACTGGCCCGCCTGCAGACCCTGGGCCGCAAGCCCCCTGTCACCACCGATGTCCACACTGCGGCCATCGAGGCCGCCACGCCCGCCCGCCTGCGCGTGGCCCACGGCATGCCGTTCAACGACTACCTGGGCGCGGCCATCGCGTTCACGCCCGTGCAGCGCAACGTCGCAACGCCCGGAGCCATGGACTTTTACCTGCTGCTTGTCGAATCCGTGCCTGCAGGCACCGAAGGCACGAAAGTGGCACGAAATATGGTTCGAAACATGCTCCACGGCACGTGGGAAAAGCGCGAAAAGCTATCAAAAAAAGAGCAAATGAAATGGATGGAAACCCGGTCCATGCGCATCCCGGAAGGCGCACAGGCCGAGCGGCTGCGCATGGTGGGCTGGGTGCAGGACGCCCAGGGCAGCGTCCTGGCGGCTGCGCAGTCCACCTGCCGATGACATCGGTGATAACGGTCATACCCGCACGGTTATAGGGTCTGCCAGGCAGGCGGGTAGAATCAATCACCGGGCCCAAGTTTCTTGACGCCCGGTTTTTTGTGCCCGCGCAATCTGCGGGGTTCGGAGCTGGCCACCACGCCAGTGCCCACAAAGCCGGTCCCAAGCCAAGCGCCCACGCCCGCGAAATCCTTCGCAGGCGACCTTTTCAAAGGAGCTTGGAATCTCATGGAAATCTTCGATTACGACAACGTTTTGCTGCTGCCCCGCAAATGCCGCGTGGAAAGCCGCTCGGAATGCGACGCCAGTGTGGAGTTGGGCGGCCGCTCGTTCCGCATCCCCGTGGTACCCGCCAACATGAAAACGGTGGTGGACGAAAAGATCTGTACCTGGATGGCCCAGAACGGCTACTTCTATGTCATGCACCGGTTTGACCTGGACAACATTCAGTTCGTCAAGGACATGCACGCCAAGGGCTGCTACGCCTCGATCTCACTGGGCGTCAAACGACCCGACTACGACACCGTGGACCAGTTGGTGGCCTTGGGCCTCACGCCCGAATACATCACCATCGACATCGCCCATGGGCATGCCGACAGCGTGAAGAACATGATTGGCTACCTCAAGCAGCACCTGCCCAAGGCGTTTGTGATTGCTGGCAATGTGGCCACGCCTGAAGCCATCATCGACCTGGAAAACTGGGGCGCCGACGCGACCAAGGTAGGCGTGGGCCCGGGCAAGGTGTGCATCACCAAACTCAAGACCGGCTTTGGCACGGGCGGCTGGCAGCTATCTGCCCTCAAGTGGTGTGCCCGCGTGGCCACCAAACCCATCATTGCCGACGGCGGCATCCGCAGCCATGGCGACATCGCCAAGAGCATCCGTTTTGGCGCCAGCATGGTGATGATCGGCTCGCTGTTCGCAGGCCATGAAGAGTCCCCCGGCAAGACGGTGGAGGTGGACGGCGCTCTGTTCAAGGAGTACTACGGCTCAGCCAGCGACTTCAACAAGGGCGAGTACAAGCACGTAGAAGGCAAGCGCATCCTGGAGCCCATCAAGGGCAAGCTGGCCGAGACGCTGATCGAGATGGAGCAGGATGTGCAAAGCTCCATCAGCTACGCTGGCGGCACCAAGCTGATGGACGTGCGCAAGGTCAACTATGTGATCCTGGGCGGCGACAACGCGGGTGAGCACCTGCTGATGTAAACCAGCACCCGGGCCGAGATCAACGCGAGGTCAGGCCCGCAGCAGGTTCTGCGCCATGTGGTGCAGGTCGTGCCCCGGCTGGGCCAGCGCATCGACGATGCTGAAGTGGTGCAGTCCGGGTAATGCCACGCTACGGGGCACGAAGTGGCTGCCCCAGGCGTTCTGCATCAACTGGTTCTGCCGTAGGAACTCGGGGCTTTCATCCGCCCCCACGGCGCAATAGAGCGTACCGATGGCGGGCTCCAGCAGGCGCGCCGGGCTGCACTGCAGCACTTGCTGCTCCGTGAGGTTCAGCACCGTCTGGTACATGGGGGTGTGCATGATGGGCTCCAGATCGTGGACCCCGGAGATCGACAGCGCATTGCGCACCAGCCCATCCGGCAGACCGTCACCGATCAGCGGCCACACACTGGTGAGCAGCAGGGCCGCCAGTTGGCCTCCCGCCGAATGCCCTGCCACGGTAATCCGCTTCGGGTCGCCCCCATGGGCGGCAACGTGGTGCCACACCCAACCCAGTGCTTTCTCCATTTGCCGCACGATGTGCGGGATGGTCACCGGCGCCTCGGGGGTGCCTGGGCACAACGCGTAGTTCACCACCACCACACAAAACCCGGCCTGGGTAAAAGGCGGCGCAATGAACGAGTGATCGGATTTGTCGAGCGACCGCCAGTAGCCGCCATGGATGAACACCAGCACAGGCACCGGCCCGCCCGTGGTACGCGCAGACGGAAACACGTCCAGGGTTTCCCCTGCACCGCTGCCATAGGCCACATCCAGCACACAAGGGACGTTGGCCCGCACCTGCGCAGAATCCCGTGCCCAGCGCTGCAGGTAGTCCATGTGGTCGGGCACCAGAGCGCGGTTGTTGTACATGCGCTCCAGCCAGGCGGGGTCATGCAGGGGCAAGGTCATGGGTAGGGTCTCCTGGGGCTGTGCGGCATCATCATTCCAATCTAGCCATGCTGCAAGCTCCGTGACAGGGTGATGCACCAAAAAGGCACATGATGCACACAGAGACAACGATCCCGGATGAATGACGCCATGACCACCACCCCGCTTCGCATCGCAGTCCTGGGCATTGGCATGATGGGCCGCCCCATCGCACGCCGCCTCAAGGAAGCTGGCCATCAGGTCCAGGTGTGGAACCGTACCCGAGCCAAGGCGGAGCCCCTGGCAGCGTTTGGCATCACCGTCCATGCCTCGCCCACCGAAGCGGTCCAGAACGCCGATATGGTGATCAGCCTGCTGGAAAACGGCCCTGTCGTAGGACACGTCCTGTTCGAATCCGGAGCGGCCAAGGCGATGCGCAAAGGCGCCCTCTTCATCGACATGGCCTCTATCCAGCCCCGCGAAGCACGGGACCACGCCGCCCGCCTGGGCGAGATGGGCCTGGCCCACCTGGATGCACCTGTATCAGGTGGGACGGTGGGAGCAGAAAACGGCACGCTCGCCATCCTGGTGGGCGGGCGCCCTGAAGACTTTGCGCAGGCCCAACCCGTGTTCGCCGCCTGCGGCCGCGCCACCCATGTGGGCCCGCACGGCGCGGGCCAGCTCACCAAGTTGGCCAACCAGATGATCGTGGGCATCACCATCGGCGCGGTGGCCGAGGCATTGCTGTTTGCAGCCAAGGGCGGTGCAGACATGGCCAAGGTGCGCGAAGCCATTCAGGGAGGTTTTGCAGACAGCCGCATCCTGCAACTGCATGGCCAGCGCATGGTGGAGCGTGACTTTGCCCCACGCGGCCGCATGGCCGTGCAGCTCAAGGACATGCGCAACGCCCTGGCGACGGCCGGCGAGATCGGCTTCGACGCGCCCATCACAGCCCTGTTCGAGACCCTCTATGCAGAAGGCGTAGATCATGGCCTGGGTGAACTGGACCACAGTGGCCTGTTTGTCGAACTCGCCAGCCGCAATGCCATGCAATAATTTTCTGGGTTGCTTGCCAAGCCACAAAAAACTAGTGCATAATTCTAGGCTCTGCAGTGATGCAGACAGATTTGTAAAAAGTTTGGGTTCTTAGCTCAGTTGGTAGAGCAGCGGACTCTTAATCCGTAGGTCGAGTGTTCGAGTCACTCAGGACCCACCAAACAAAAGCCGCAAGGCGCACAAAGCCGGTGCTACTTCAATGTAGCGTCGGCTTTTTTGTTTTTTCTGGCTACGAAAGAGGCGCAACACCCCTCTCCCTCGACTGGTTCCGTTCTCAGCAGCATGTTCAGGTTACAAAATAACCTCATCTTGCTTGCATATATGCGCTGTGCGCTGTGCGCCATAGGCTATCCCGAAGAACCCGTTCCTGTTGGTATTGCAACACGAGGATTTTTATGACTCCAATGCTCCAGAGGCGGACAGCACTTCTCACAGGACTGGGCTTGCTCGTGCCCGCCACGCTGTCACACGCGCAAGGGCAGGCGCTCGCAGTGACGGGTTTGGCGCGCGGCGGCCAATGGCCTGCCTGGGATACCTTCAAGGCCCAATTCACCAGCGAGGAAGGCCGGGTGATCTCGGACGACGGGGAGGGAGGGCGCACCTACTCGGAAGGCCAAGCTTATGGGCTTTTCTTTGCCCTGGTCGCCAATGACCGCAAGGGTTTCGACACCCTCCTGCGCTGGACCGAAAACAACCTGAGCGGCGGAGACCTGGGCGCACGCCTGCCCGCGTGGCTGTGGGGCCGTCAACCGGACGGAACCTGGGGCGTTATTGACAGCAATGCGGCCTCCGACGCTGACATCTGGATTGCCTATGTCTTGGGCGAGGCTGCACGCCTGTGGAACGCCCCGCAATATCGCGCCTTGGGGGCTCGTCTGGCCGCCCGCATCATTGCAGAGGAGACCGCAGACCTCCCTGGCCTGGGGCCGAGCCTGCTCCCTGCGCCAAGCGGCTTTGTGGAGGCCGAAGGCCGATGGAAACTCAACCCAAGCTATATGCCGTTGCAGGTCATGCAACGGCTGGCCACGCTCTACCCCCTCCCTGCCTGGAGGCAGCTCACTCGAAGTTCTGAAAAAATCATCGTGGGAGCCTCCCCCAAAGGCTACGCCCCTGACTGGACCTTGTACGACGCACGGCAAGGCTTTCTCATTGACGAAAAAGGCAAGGAAAAAGGCCAGGGCGCCTACAACGCGATTCGCGTCTACCTGTGGGCAGGCATGCTGCACCCTGCCGCACCTGGCCGCAAGCCCTTGCTTTCTGCATTGGCCCCCATGGCGAGATACGTGCGCGAACAGGGGTACCCACCCGAATCGATTGATGTACTGACAGGACAGGGCTCAGGCCCCGGTCCGGCAGGCTTTACGGCAGCGATGCTGCCCTTTTTGCAGGCGCAAGGCGATCGTGCTGCATTGAAAGCGCAGCTCAGCCGTCTCGTCGCAAATCCCGTGCGATCCACGGCGTACTATGAACAGACTCTGGCCCTGTTCGGACTGGGCTGGATGGAGGGGAGGTACCGGTTTTCGTCCGGGGGTCAACTCCTGCCGCAGAGAACCAAGCCCTGAAAGCGGCTCTTGCCGCAACAGCCGTCATCGGTCCTGTCCGAGCCCCCTGCCCACGCCCGATGTTCTACCCGTTGCCCACCCGATGAATCCCAACGCCCACACACTTTGGCGCGCCCCCCAATGGACCCTCGCTGCCCTCCTCGCCGTACTGGGCATGCTGGGGCCTTTCTCGATTGACACCTACATACCTGCCTTCACAGGCATTGCCAGTGCTCTGGGCGCCACCCCGGTGGAGATGCAACAGACCCTTTCGGCCTATCTCTTTGGTTTTGCGTTCATGAACCTCTTCCATGGAGCACTCGCAGACAGCTTTGGCCGGCGACCGGTGGTCCTGTGCGGGATCACCATGTTCACGCTGGCCTCGGCTGGATGCGCGCTGTCACAAAGCATCGGCCAGCTCATAGCGTTCAGGGCATTGCAGGGCTTGTCTACGGGCGCAGGCATTGTGGTGTCGCGTGCGGTCATCCGCGACATGTTTCCCCCAGCGCGCGCGCAGCAGGTGATGAGCCAAGTGACGATCTACTTTGGCATAGCCCCAGCCATCGCTCCCATCGTGGGCGGCTGGCTTTTTGTACATGCAGGCTGGCACAGCATCTTCTGGTTTCTGACCTGCGTGGGTCTGGTGCTCTGGGTCGCAAACTTCAGGCTCCTGCCCGAAACATTGCAGGCCGAGCATCGCCAGCCGTTCAATGTGCCCCATCTGATGCGGGGGTACTGGCAGCTGGGGTCAAGCCCTCGATTTGTGCTGCTGGCGCTCGCAAGCGGCGTTCCTTTCAATGGAATGTTCCTGTACGTACTGGCAGCACCTGCCTTTCTGGGCGAACACCTTGCACTAGCCCCCACGCAGTTCTTCTGGTTCTTTCTACTGACCATTTCGGGCATCATGGGCGGCGCGTGGCTGAGCGGGCGTCTGGCCGGCAAGATCGCTCCAAAACGACAGATACGGCACGGCTTTGTGATCATGTTCACCGTAGCCGTCTTCAACCTGGGAGCTAATCTGCTCTTTTCCGTGCACGCGGCCTGGTCGCTGCTGCCGATTGCGGTCTTTGCGTTTGGCTGGGCACTGATGGTGCCGGTAGTGACCCTGCTGGTGCTGGACCTTCACCCCGAGCGCCGCGGCATGGCCTCGTCCATGCAAGCGTTTGTCGGCTCTACTGCGAACGGCATTGTGGCGGGCATCCTGGTCCCTTTGGTAATGCACTCAACGGTCTTGCTGGCCTTCGCATCGCTGCTCATGATGTGCGTGGGCATGATGGCTTGGATCTATCTGCACCATCGCTGGCCCGATATTGGAAGGACTGCAACGCCAGGTTGAGCCGCTGGCGTTCGTGAATTGCCCTGCGCGCTAGCAACAATGAGACCTCACTCTACGCCCCGCCAAGTCAGTGCGCACCCGCGAGAGTGGGATTCCAGGCGCCCGAGTACAAAGCCCAGCCTAACTGGAAGCTTGGCAAGTTTGTCGATGTCGAAGCGTTCAAGGCAGTAGAGGCACAGGTAAAGGCACAGTAGTCACCCTGGCGAAGCCTCTGGAAAGCCGCTACGCCCGCCAGGCACTGGGGCCATCGATGCCTCGGAGCGCAACTTTCTAGCCAGGGCGCCAACCGGGTGGCTCTACGGCTACGCAGTTCACGCGGGCTGAGTTCTGAAGTACACCCCACGGCACCTGACGCCAAGCTTCCGTGCAACCCGGAAGGGGTCCTATGACAGTTGCCGCCGGTCCACCCCTTTTTCCTGGTAGTACCGGATTTTTTCGGCATACATGGCCTGGTCGGCACGATGGATGGCCGCTTCGACCATGTCGCCCGAACGGCACGAAGCGACGCCCATGGCCAGGCTGATCGGCTGACCCGGATAGAACTGGTTGTTCAAGTCCAACATGGAGAGAATGCGCTCCTGCAACGCAAAGGCGCTGCGCTCGTCCATGCCGGGCAGCAACACCGTGAATTCGTCTCCGCCAATGCGCGCGGCGCAGGCTGGTGGGTCCACCGCCTTGGCCAGTACTTCGCCCACCCTGCGCAGCATGGAATCGCCCGCAGCATGGCCCTGCTCATCGTTCACAACCTTGAGCCCGTTCAGATCAATCGCAATGATGGACAGAGGCCACGGCCCCTTGCGGGTGACACGATTGAGTTCTTCCGCATAGAAGGCCCGGTTGCGCAGCTGCGTCAGGACGTCATGCTTGCCAAGGTACTCCAGGTAGGCTTCGGCCTTTTTGCGCGCCGTGATGTCCACCAGCGACAGCAGCACCAGCCCCCAGTCCGCAAGATGGTCTGCCAACACAGAAAACTGCATGTGAATATGCACCGCATCCCCCGACAGCGCGTAGTTGACCACTTCGCGCTGCTGAAAGGTCTTGCCCTCCCACAGGTCCAGCAACTGGTCCGCGAAGGACTCATGCATCTCACCCCTAAACACCCGCCCGATGTTGTTCAGAAGCATCTCCTTGCTGGACGCACCGAACATGCGCAACGTCTGCTGGTTGACATCGATCACGCGAATCTCCTGCATGCAGCGCGTGACGAATTCAGGGTGCACCGTGATGAAGGTCTTGAAGTCGTCAATGCCCTGCGCGCGAACGCCGTCGAGCAGGCTTTTCACGGCACTGAAATCCTCGACCCACAACGAGACCGGGGAGTGCTCAAACAAATCCCGCGCATATTGTTCGCTGCGCCGAAGTTGGCTGGCACTCCGCACTTGAGCCGTGATGTCTTCCAGCGAAAGCAGAACGCGGCTCCAGTCCGCTTCATACCCTGGAAGGATGCGTGCGCGAATCTGAACGTCAAGACGCCGGCCATCCAGCGCATAGTTGACCGTCTGGTTCGAAAACTCCAGCTGCCCGGACCACAGCGCCGCCAGCTCATGGAAGACCGCATCGTGCATGTCATCCCTGAAGACCTGGTCCAGATTCGCTTCAAGCACCTGTTGGTTCTCGGCCGCAAACAACTCCAGCGTGCGGCGATTGACTTTCAACACCTTGAGGGCAGCGCTGCATTGCCGCACCCTTGCGGAGTCCTGAGCAAGGTGGGCACGAAGATCAGAAACCCCCGCAGCGCGCCAGCGATCAAAAAGTTGCTTCAGGGCGCTGTAGTCCTCCAGCCAGAGAGACACAGGCGCCAGTTCGAACATGTGTTCATAGTCTGCCTCGGAAGATAACGAAGACGACACTGCAGATTCCTCCCTGGGCAATTATTGTCGAGCTACTCTGCGTATTCTTGGTCCAGGGTCCCCACAACAACAAAAAAGGCCAGCACCTTGCGGTACCGGCCTTTGCAACAGGGGTGGCGCTAGCGCCACAGACCTGTCAGCGCGCGGGGCGCGCAGGGCGCTTGCGGGCATCGTGTGCCACGAACGGCTTGCCGCCGCCACCAGCTGGCTTGGCAAACGCTGGCTTGCGGGGAGCGAAATCACCACGCGGTGCACCTGCATCACCACGGGGCGCAAAGCTGCCACGGCCTGCGTCACCAAAACCAGGTTTGCGGCCATAGCCTTCACCATCACGACGCGGCGCAAAACTACGGTCACCACCACGGTCATCACGACCCGCAAAACCGCCAGCGCCTTCACCACGTGCAGGAGCACCACGGTTGTCACGGCCAGCGAAACCACCGCCAAAGCCACCACCGAAACCACCACGGTCATTGCCACCACGTGCGGGACCACCGAAGCGGCCACGCGACTGGTTGTCACGGTTGTCGTACGAACGGCCCGGGGCGCCACGGCCACCACCAAAATCGCCACCGCGAGGTGCCTGCGGCGCGCGCTGAGAGGGCTCCATGCCGGGAATCACTTCGGCCTTGAACTGCTGGCGGCTGTACGACTCAATGTCGTAGATCTTGCGGCGATCGCGGAACTCGGCAAACGTGATGGCCAGGCCATCGCGACCCGCACGGCCAGTACGGCCAATGCGGTGGGTGTAGTCCTCGGCCTTCATGGGCAGGCCGAAGTTGAACACATGGGTGATCGTGGGCACATCGATGCCACGTGCTGCCACATCGGTAGCCACCAGAATCTGCACCTGGCCAGCGCGCAATGCCATCAAACGGCGATTGCGCAAACCCTGGCTCAGGGCACCGTGCAATGCAACGGCCGAAAAGCCTTCTTGCTGCAGGTCGTTGGCCAAGCCATCGCACTCCACCTGGGTGCTGGCAAAAACGATGGCTTGGTTGATCGTGGTGTCACGCAGCCAGTGGTCCAGCATCTTGCGCTTGTGCTGGGCGTTGTCGGCCCAGTACAGCATTTGCTTGATGTTGGCATGCTTCTCTTGCGGAGAGTCAATGGTGACCTTCTGCACAGACGAACCTCCGTCGTGCATCACGCGCATGGCCAACTGCTGGATGCGGGGCGCGAAGGTAGCGCTGAACATCATGGTCTGCTTGCGCTGGGCGGTCAGCTGGTTCAGTTCGGCCAGGTCGTCCGAGAAACCCAGGTCGAGCATGCGGTCGGCTTCGTCAACGACCAGGAACTGCACCTTGTCGAGCTTGATCTGCATCGAGCGCTGCAGGTCCAGCAAGCGGCCAGGGGTGGCCACCACCAGGTCGGCGTTTTGCAGCTTGGCGATCTGCAATTGGTAAGGCATGCCACCCACCACGTTAGCGACACGCAGGCCACGGCAGTGCTTGACCAGGTCGATAGCATCGTGCGCGACTTGCTGCGCCAGTTCACGCGTGGGGCACAGAATCAGGGCACCAGGGGTGGCGGCCTTGAAATTGCGCGAGCTGGTGGGGTCCTTGCGCTTGGCGCGCTTGGGGGCAGGTTCACCACGGGCGGCAGCTTCGGCCACAGCGCGCTCGAAAGCAGCGCGTTCTTCGGCTTCGGCAGCAGCCTGCTGGTTGATCAGCGTGTGCAGCACGGGCAGCAGGAAGGCGGCAGTCTTGCCGCTGCCGGTCTGGCTGGAAACCATCAAGTCGATGAACTTGGTGGAGTCGTTGCCACCGCCCATGGCCAAGGGAATCGCCTTGAGCTGCACGCTGGTGGGCTGGGTGTAGCCCAGGTCAGCCACGGCTTGCACCAGTTCAGGGGCCAGGCCCAGTTCGATAAAGCCGTTGGGTTCAGCAGTCACGGCAACGTCGGCCTCGGCGACAGCTGCCACCACGGCGTCCAGAGGGGAAGACTGCACGGAAATGTCGGCAGCAAAGGAAGTGTCGGCAGGCGCGAATTCGCCCTGCACCAAAGAGGTGTCGGTCATGATTTTTCTCTCACGAAGACGATCGCAAGCGTAGCCTGCGAGTGGCTTCGTCAATGGTTAAAAAACATCAACCATCAAACGAAACCTGCATTGCTCTGGGCGGATGCTGGTGGGCGTTGTTCGCTAGTCCTGCACTGCGTTGAAAACAGTCGGCTGGCAAGCCCGGTGTGTGAGGGGAGATGCACAATCTGCGAGGAATGGATTCCTGCGCAGCCGCCGATTATGGCATGGATAGGTATTTTCCCGCAAGCCCCTCTCAGTTCTTGCGATACAAACCCACAAGGTCTTCAGCCGCCCTCCCCGGAATCCGTCACACCGAAAGCAGGTGCTTGCGGTAGTGCGCCAGTTCGTCAATGGACTCATGCACGTCTGCCAGGGCCGTGTGCTTCTGCGCTTTCTTGAAGCTGGTGTAGGCCTCGGGCTTCCAGCGCTTGGCCAATTCCTTAAGGGTGCTCACGTCCACGTTGCGGTAATGGAAGAATCGCTCCAGCTTGGGCATATAGCGCACCAGAAAGCGCCGGTCCTGGCCGATGCTGTTGCCGCACATAGGCGCAGTCCCTTTGGGAACGTACTTGCTCAGGAAGGCAATGATCTGCTGCTCTGCCTCCTCCTCCGTCACGGTCGAGGCCTTCACCTTGTCGATGAGGCCGCTGCGGCCGTGGGTGCCCTTGTTCCAGGCATCCATCTTGCCCAGCAGTTCATCGGACTGGTGGATCGCAAAAACTGGCCCCTCGATGCGCGGCTCCAGGCTCGGTCCCGTCACGATGACGGCGATTTCAAGAAGGCGGTCGGTATCGGGCTCCAGGCCAGTCATTTCGCAATCGAGCCAGACCAGGTTCTGGTCGGATTTGGCAAGTGCGTGAGGGGTGGGGTTGTTGGCTTCTGACATGGCGCGCATTGTCGCCGATGGCCTAAACTCGCCGCTCATGCCCACTTCCGACGCCTTCTCTCCCGCCCTGGCGCTGACGCTTGCGTTTGCCGCAGCTCTCACACTGGGCCTTGTGCTCAAGTTCTGGCTGGCTACGCGCCAGATCCGGCATGTGGCGCGACACCGCAGCGACGTTCCCGCACCATTTGCCGAACGCATCGCGCTGGCGGCGCACCAGAAGGCCGCGGATTACACGATCACCAAGGCGCGCCTGGGCTTGCTGGAAATGGCACTGGGTGCGGCCGTGCTGCTGGGCTGGACACTGCTGGGTGGACTGGATGTGCTGAATCAGGCCCTGCTCAGCGCCCTGGGCGGCGGGATGTGGCAGCAGTTGGCGCTGCTGACCGCCTTCGCCGCCATCAGCGGCCTGATCGACCTGCCGCTGTCGCTGTACCAGACCTTCGTCGTGGAAGAGCGCTTTGGTTTCAACAAGATGACCTGGCGCCTGTGGGTTGCCGATGCGCTCAAGGGCCTGCTGGTCGGCGCACTCATCGGCCTGCCCATCGCCGCGCTGATCCTTTGGATCATGGCGGCGACCGGTCCGCTGTGGTGGCTGTGGGCCTGGTGCTTCTGGATGGGTTTCAATCTGCTGCTGATGGTGGTCTATCCCACCTTCATCGCCCCGCTGTTCAACAAGTTCCAGCCCCTCGAAGATGAATCGCTCAAGGCCCGCGTCACTGCCCTCATGCAGCGCTGCGGCTTCTCGGCCAAAGGGCTGTTCGTGATGGACGGCAGCCGCCGCAGCGCGCATGCCAACGCCTACTTCACGGGCTTTGGCGCAGCAAAGCGCGTGGTGTTTTACGACACCCTTTTGCGCCAGCTGGCCCCGGGCGAGGTCGAGGCGGTGCTGGCTCATGAGCTGGGGCATTTCAAGCACCGGCACATCATCCAGCGTATCGTGACCATGTTCGCATTGAGCCTGGCAGGCTTTGCACTGCTGGGCTGGCTCTCCAACCAAGTGTGGTTCTACACCGGCCTGGGCGTGCGGCCGAGTATCTCGTTGGACCCCACCCTGGCCGCAGCCCCCAATGACGCATTGGCCCTGCTGCTTTTCATGCTTGTGGTGCCAGTCTTCACGTTTTTCATCTCGCCGCTGTTCTCGCAACTTTCGCGCCGCCACGAATTCCAGGCAGACGCCTACGCCGTCGCCCAGGCCAGCGGCGCCGACCTGTCCTCCGCCCTGCTCAAGCTCTACGAAGATAATGCCTCCACGCTCACACCCGACCCGGTGTACGTGAAGTTCTACTACTCGCACCCACCCGCCACCGAGCGGCTGGCGCGCATGCACAACCCCTCCCATCCATGACTACCATGTTGAAGAAAAAAGACTGGTCAACGCTTACCCGTCGTGCGTTGACAGCTACCGAAGTTGTAGCAAACCTGGCCAAACTCGAAGGCTGGAGCCTGACGGGCGATGGCGCTGACGTCGCCATTGAGAAGACCTACCATTTCGCCAACTACTACGAGACCATCTCGTTCGTGAACGCCTTGGCCTTCATTGCCAATGCCCAGGATCACCACCCCGATCTGTCGGTGCACTACAGCCGCTGCGTGGTGCGCCTGAACACGCACGACGTGCATGGCATTTCATCCACGGATTTCGAGTGCGCAACGCAGTTCGATGCCCTGGTGGTCTGACCCCATGACCTTGCGCACCACAGGCTCCCATGGCTGAACGCAGCGCGCTCATGGACGGCACCGTGGTCGCCAGCCATGGGCGCCACTGCATGGTGGAGACGCCCGACGGCGAACGCCGCATCTGCCACCCACGCGGCAAAAAGAGCCAGGCAGTGGTGGGCGACCATGTGCTGTGGCAGGCGCCCCCGCCCGGCCAGGGCGAAGAGGGCACCATCGAAAAGGTCAAGGAACGGCGCAACCTCTTTTACCGACAGGACGAGATCCGCACCAAGTCGTTTGCCGCCAACCTCGACCAGGTGCTCATCCTGATCGCGGCAGAGCCGGTGTTTTCGGAAAGCCAGCTAGCCCGCGCCCTGATTGCCGCCGAGGCCGAGGGCATCAAGCCCATCATTGCACTCAACAAGAGCGATCTGGTCGAACCTTTCGCCCGCGCCTGGGAGCGCTTGCTGCCCTACCGGCACATGGGCGCCGGAAAGCACTATGGCGTGCTGCCGCTGTCGCTGGCGCTCTCCAGTGAAGTGGACCGCGCGCTGCTGATGGAGCACCTTCAGGGCAAGACCACGCTGGTGCTGGGGCCCTCAGGGTCCGGCAAGAGCACCCTCATCAATCTGCTGGTGCCAGGCGCTTCCGTGCTCACCGGTGAAATCTCGCAGGCGCTGAACTCGGGCAAACACACCACCACCAGCACGCACTGGTACTGGATGGACAAGGCCCGTACCACCGCGCTCATCGATTCACCAGGCTTTCAGGAGTTTGGGCTGCACCACATTGCCCCCATGCAACTGGCAGCCTGCATGCCCGACATTGCAGCACATGCGACAGCCTGCAAGTTCTACAACTGCACGCACCTGCACGAGCCGGGCTGTGGCGTGCTGGATGCAGTCAAACTGGGCCCCAGCGCAGGCGGTATAAGCGCAACACGCTATAAAATTTATAGCGATTTATTTGAAGAACTGCGCCACACCCGGTACTGAGCCGAGCGCGGCCTCCACCACTGCCGCGGCGGAAACCAGCGCACCCGTGGAACTAGCTTGCATGGTTGAGGGTGCGCCCCTGTCCGATGGAAGCCGCGCTGCGGTTCAGGGGGCTTGCCAGCTACCCCAGCAACCGCGCTAGCGTGAGCAACGCCAGCAGCAGCATCCACACCACCACCGAGCGCCACACCAACCCCACAACGCTGCGCAGGTGGCCCACCTCGGGCTCGCGGCCGGGGGTGGAATCGCTGTCGCCCATGTCGGCGTCGATCTCCAGGCCCTGTGGCGCGTGCAAGTCAGTGCGCGCCTTTAGTGCCTCGCCCCCCAGGCGTACATTGATGGCACCTGCCGTGGCGGCCAGCACCACGCCGTCGTTGTCATTGGGGAAACGCTGTGCGTGAAACCGCCAGCCCTCAATCGCCTCTTCAAAGCTGCCCACCACCGCAAAGCTCAGTGCCGTGAGCCGGGCCGGAAGCCAGTCGATGGCAGTCCAAGCCTGCGCAGAGGCCTGCTGCAGGGAGGCGCTGGCAGGCTGGGCGCCCGTGCGCTGCTTGTAATGCCAATAGCGCGATACAAACTCAGCCAACCGGTACAGAACAGCCCCGGTCGGCCCCAGGCCCAGGGCAGCCAGCACGGAGAACCATGCCAACACGCCGAACACATGCCGGTGGGCCGCCAACACTGAATACTCGATCACATGGCGCACGATCTCGCTGCGCGGCAGCGCCCCCACATCCACCTGCTGCCAGTGGGCCAGGCGCTCGCGGGCAGCATCTTCATCGCCCTCCTCCAACGCGTCGCGGATGCCCGTGAAGTGGTGGCTGAACTGCCGAAACCCGAGCGTGATGTACAGCACGGCCACACTCCACAGCACCGCAAAGGGCCACCCCAGTCCCCAAAGCAACAGCCAGTGAATGGCCAGGGTCACCAGGGCCGGAACCAGCACCGCAAGGCTCCAGGCCACCCAGCCGTGGTGCGGCTTGCCCGCATCAAAATTGCGACTCACGGACAGCGCCCACGCTCGCAGACCCGCATGAATGGGATTGCTGCGTGCCAGCGGGCGGGCCTGCTCGATCAGCAGAGCGAACAGGATGGCGAAGAAACTCATGGGGGGCAATGATACTGGTGCTTTGCCCCGATGCACCCTATCGCACGCGGGCCCGGTTTACGCCTGCATGAAACGGTAGAAGTTGCGCAGCATGCCTGCTGTCGCACCCCAGATGTAATGGTTCTTGCCGCCGTCCTGGTAGGGCATCGAGAACCACTCCCGGTGTACGCCATCCCGGTCGAAAACATGGCGCCGGTGGTTGGCGGGATTGAGCAGAAAATCGAGCGGCACCTCGAAAAGGTCGGCCACTTCATACGGATTGGGTTGGAGCACGCAGTCCGGCTGCACCAGCGCCACCACGGGCGTGATGATGAACGATGAGCCGGTGACATAGATTGGCAACGTGCCGAGCACTTCGACAAAATCCCGAGCAAGCCCCACCTCTTCCTGCGCCTCGCGCAAGGCCGTGTCGGCAGGCGTTGCATCTCCCGCGTCTGCCCGCCCACCAGGGAAGGCCACTTGCCCCGAATGGGTGGACAGGTGGGCCGTGCGTTCTGTCAACAGCACCATGGGCTGTTCGCGCAGCACGATGGCAATCAGCACCGACGCACGGGCGGGCTCGCGGTTCATGAACTTCTTTTCCAGCAGCACCTCAGGCTCCCACTGCGGCGGGTGCGCAAACCGCGCCCGCAGCGCTTCAGCGGTCTGCGCCTGAACCGGCACCGCAGGCAGGTGCGCATCCACCCCCACCACCGGAACAAGGCGGGGGTCAAAGTCGGGCAGGCTCGACAAAGGAGCGATCACCGACGAGACAGCAGGACTGGAAGAAGGGTCCACAAGAAGGGGGAGGTGAACAAGCCAAAAAACAAAAAGCCGCTACAGGCAGACGCTGTAGCGGCTTGTGAGGTCGAGCCTGCGCCTTATGCGGCGGTGGCGGCTGCAGCCTTGTTGACACGCGAAGGCAGCTTTTCCTTGATACGTGCCGACTTGCCGCTGCGGTCACGCAGGTAGTACAGCTTGGCACGGCGCACATCACCACGGCGCTTGACTTCAATGCTGGCGATCAGGGGGCTGTAGGTCTGGAACGTACGCTCCACGCCTTCGCCGCTGGAGATCTTGCGCACGGTGAAGCCGCTGTTCAGGCCGCGATTGCGCTTGGCAATCACCACACCTTCGTAGGCCTGCACGCGCTTACGGGTACCTTCCACCACATTCACGCTCACGATGACGGTGTCACCAGGGGCGAATTCGGGGATGGTCTTGTTCAAGCGGGCGATTTCTTCCGCTTCCAGGGTCTGAATCAGGTTCATGTTTGATATCCAACGATCTTGTCCGCGCCAAAAATGGCTGCGTCGGGATTGACGTCTCAGTGTTTTGCGGGAGAACTCCCTGTCAAAACGGCCGGCCAGAGGATCGAAAAGCCTTTAATTATAGCAATTCAGCTGAGCTTGGCCAATACTGCTTCATCCGCAGCGGCCAGATGCCCTGCTTTGCGCGCCGCCTCGATGAGATCGGGCCTGTGCCGGGCCGTGGTGGCCAGGCGCTGGTCGCGCCGCCAGCGCTCGATCTGCGCATGGTGGCCAGACATCAGCGCGGCAGGCACCTGCTGCCCAGCCCATTCTTCAGGGCGCGTGTAGTGCGGGCAATCGAGCAGGCCGTCGAGCGCCGGGTTGAAGCTGTCGAGCTGGTGGCTGCCCTCATCATTGAGCACACCGGGCTGCAAGCGCGCCACAGCGTCCAGCAGGGCTATGGCAGCGATTTCGCCACCCGACAGCACAAAGTCGCCCAGACTCATCTGCAGATCGACATGGGTATCGATGAAGCGCTGGTCAATGCCTTCATAGCGCCCGCACAGCAGGATTGCACCCGTACTTGCAGACCAGCGCTCTACGGCAGCATGGTTCAGCGTTTCGCCAATGGGCGAAAAAAGGACCAGCGGCGCCTCACTACTCTCGGCCTCACCACGCTCCACCCGGATAGCTGCAAGACACCGGGCGAGGGGCTCAGCCATCATCACCATGCCCGGCCCGCCGCCAAAGGGCCGGTCATCGACACGGCGGTAGTTGCCATCGGCATAGTCGCGCGGGTTCCACAGGCGTACATCGACCTGGCCGCCGGCATACGCGCGGCGGGTCACGCCGCTGGCCAGGAACGGCGCAAACAGCTCGGGGAACAGGGTGATGATGTCAAAGCGCATGGTGGGCGGCGCCAGGGCGGGAGTTCCGATCAGTAGTCCGGCTGCCAGTCCACCGTGATGCGCTTTTCGGCCAGGTCCACGTTGTCAATGAAGGCCGAGACAAAAGGGATCATCCGCTCCTGTGCCTTGCCGTCCTGCTCATAAGTCAACACCAGCACCGTCTGCGGACCGGTGGACATCAATTCCTGCACCTGCCCCAGCGCCACACCTTCGCGGTTGACGACCGCAAGACCGATCAGATCGATCCAGTAGTACTCGCCCTCCGTGGTGGACGGAAAGCTGGAGCGCGGCACAAAGATGCGCGCGCCGCGCAAGGCTTCGGCGGCATCGCGGTCATCAATGCCCTGCGCCCAGGCAACCACGGTGTCCGAATGGTCCTTGGCCTGGCGGATGGACAACAACACGGTGCCCGCAAAGGTCTTGGCGCCGCGCTCGGAAGGCTGCAGGTACCAGCGTTTGGATGAAAACAGCGCCTCAGGGCTGCTGCTGTGCGACAGGACCTTGAACCAGCCCTTGACACCCCAGGCATCGGCAATGCGCCCCACTTCAACGGCGTCTGTGGGCAGCTCTGCGGGTTCGAGGGTCGGGTTGGTGGCCATGGCGGGGGATTCCAGAATAGGAAAAGGGCGGGTTTCGCCAGGCATGCCGACGAAACCCGCCCTTTTCAGGGAGCTTTAAGCAGCCTTCTTGGCGGCTTGCTTGATCAGGCGGTCCACGGTAGGCGAGGACTGGGCGCCCACGCTCTTCCAGTACGTCAGACGGTCTTGCACGATGCGCAGGCCTTCTTCGGATTCCTTGGCGGTGGGGTTGTAGAAGCCGATGCGCTCGATGAAGCGGCCATCACGGCGCACGCGCTTGTCAGCAACGACGATGTTGAAGAAAGGACGGCCCTTGGAGCCGCCGCGGGAGAGTCGAATGACGACCATGATTTATCCTTCGGGTGGTGAACTCCGGCAACATTTGCCTTGAGCCACTGTGTTCGCAACCATATTCGCAACGCTTGAGACACGCGACATGGCCACCCGGCCAGCGACACGCTGCAAAGCCCGCGATTATATCCATTTCCCTCTTCCATGCCCAAAATTCGTTCCAGCACCGACAGCGATATTCCCGCCATCACGGCCATTTACCAACACCATGTGCTTCACGGTACAGGTACCTTCGAGATCGATCCGCCATCTGAAGCCGACATGGCAGGCCGCCGTGCCGACGTGCTGGCCCGGGGCCTGCCCTGGCTGGTGGCCGAAAAGGACGGCCAGGTGCTGGGCTATGCCTATGCCAACTGGTTCAAGCCCCGTCCAGCCTACCGGTTCTCTGCCGAGGACTCGATCTACGTGGCCGACAGCGCCCGTGGCATGGGCCTGGGCCGCAAGCTGCTGGCCGAGCTGGCGGCCCAGGCCGAAGCAGCTGGGGTACGCAAACTGCTGGCCGTGATTGGCGACTCGGCCAACGCGGGCTCGATCGGTGTGCACCGGGCGCTGGGCTTCACCGACGTGGGTGTCATGCGTTCGGTGGGATGGAAGTTCGGCGCCTGGCGCGACATCGTGCTCATGGAGAAGACCCTGGGCGCGGGCGACACCACATCGCCCGAATGAAAACGGCCCCCATGCTCTCCCCGCAGCGCAGAGCGCAGCCCTCCGAAGCTGCCCCCTTGGAGACCACTTGTTCATCTTGGGGCGGCCCGACGATGAATAATGCCCCATGAAAAACAAAACTTTGGCGGCATGGCTTGCCTTCGTGGGCGGGCCGCTAGGCCTTCACCGCTTTTATCTGCACGGGATCACCGACATGCTGGGCTGGCTGCTCCCGATACCGACGGCCCTCGGTATCTACGGCATCCAGCGCGTGCAGCAGCTCGGCCAGGACGACCACACCAGCTGGATGCTGATTCCTTTGCTGGGCTTCACGATTGCGGGCTGCGCCTTGCAAGCCATCCTGTTTGCACTCAAGACGCCCGAGGCGTGGAACGCGCGCTACAACCCCACGGCCGCACCCGACGCCCCGGCGGGCAGGACCCAATGGATCACCATCGGCGCCATCGTGGTCTCGCTGTTGGTGGGCACGGCGGTGCTGATGGCCAGCCTCGCGTTCAGCTTCCAACGGTACTTCGAGTACCAGATCGAGGAAGCTCGCAAGATCTCGCAGTGACCGACACCCACCAAGCGAACGCCCCATTGAATCCACATTCAAATGGGGCGTTAGCGCTTTTCCATATTGCCTAATTAGCTATACATTCAATAGCAAATCAGGAATCAGGGCATTCAGAATATCTGCAAACTGATCCAGTACGCCACGGCAGCCACAAACGCACTGGCGGGGATGGTCAAGATCCACGCCCAGACGATATTGCCTGCCACGCCCCAGCGCACTGCGCTGGCGCGCTGCGTGGAGCCCACGCCCACGATGGCGCCTGTGATGGTGTGGGTGGTGGACACCGGAATACCCAGCGTTGTTGCCAGGAACAGGGTCAGCGCCCCGCCCGTCTCGGCACAGAAGCCGCCCACGGGCTTGAGCTTGGTGATCTTCTGGCCCATGGTTTTCACGATGCGCCAGCCGCCGAACATGGTTCCCAGGCCGATAGCCACGTAGCAGCTGACAATCGTCCAGGTGGGTGGCGAAGCATCGCTTGCCGACGAATACCCTGTGGCAATCAGCAGCAGCCAGATGATGCCGATGGTCTTTTGCGCATCGTTGCCCCCGTGACCCAGGCTGTAGGCCCCTGCGGACACGAGCTGCAGGCGCCGGAACCATTTGTCCACCCGGCTTGGCCGCGTTCGCCGAAAGATGTGCGCCACAGCCACCATCATGAGAGAGCCGAGCAGGAAGCCGAGCAAGGGCGAGACGAAGATGAACGCCACGGTCTTGAGGATGCCGGTGGAGATCAGCGCGCTGGCACCCGCCTTGGCGATCACCGCCCCCACGATGCCGCCGATGAGCGCATGCGATGAGCTACTGGGGATGCCGTAGTACCAGGTGATGACGTTCCAGGTGATGGCGCCCACCAAGGCACCAAACACCACATGAGTGTCCACGATGCCAGGCTGCACGATGCCCTTGCCCACCGTGGCGGCCACGCTCAGGTGGAAGACAAAGATCGCTACAAAGTTGAAGAACGCGGCGAACAGCACCGCCTGTGCGGGCTTGAGCACGCCGGTGGACACCACCGTGGCAATCGAATTGGCAGCGTCATGGAACCCGTTCATGAAATCGAACAGGATCGCCAGTGCCACGAGCAGGACCACAACCCAGAGGGCCGTTTGTACGGTTTCCATACTGGTCAGCCTGCCGGATCAGGAGTTTTCGAGGACGATGCCCTCGATGCAATTGGCCACGTCCTCACACTTGTCGGTGATGGTTTCCAGCAGCTCGTAGATGGCCTTGAGCTTGATCACCTCGCGCACATCGGGCTCTTCACGGAAGAGCTTGCTCATGGCGCTGCGCATCACGCGGTCGGCGTCGGATTCGAGCTTGTCGATCTCTTCGCAAGTCTTGAGCGCAGCTTCAGCCACGGCCGGATCGGCGATCTTGTCGAGCAACTTGACGGCATCACGCAGGCGTTCGCAGCACTTGAGGCTCAGGTCGGTCAGGCGGGTGATCTCTTCCGTCATGTGGCGCACGTCGTACAGCGCCATGGTCTCGGCAGAGTCCTGAATCAGGTCGGCCACATCGTCCATGGTGTTGATCAGCGTGTGGATCTGCTCGCGGTCAATCGGGGTGATGAAGGTCTTGTGGATGGCCTTGTTCACCTCGTGCGTCACGCGGTCAGCAGCACGCTCGGCGTTGTCCACATCCTGGTTGTATTTGTCGCGCAGGTGCGGGTCGCTGTAGTTGGCCACCAGTTGCGAGAAAGCCCGGGCCGCCTCGACGATGCGGTCTGCATGCTGGTTGAACATTTCGAAAAAATTGCCTTCGCGTGGCAACAGCTTGGCAAACAGCATGGAGGCTCCTGGATCGGTATCGATTTTTTGAAAATGAGACAAAGTCATGACAAAACCATGACTTTTGAATGACAGGCGAGTTTAACCGGCCGCCCTCACCCGCAGCCACGGGCGCCCGGCGCGGATACCGCGCAACACGCACCATTCATCAGGCACTGCGGAAAATGAAATACACAGCCCCCACCAGGCACAGGCCTGCCCAGAGGTAGTCCCACTTCAGGGGCTGGCCCATGTAGAACACCGCGAACGGCACAAACACCGCCAGCGTGATCACCTCCTGCATGATCTTGAGCTGCCCCACGTTGAACTGGGTAAACCCGATCCGGTTGGCAGGCACCTGCAGCAGGTACTCGAACAATGCAATGCCCCAACTCACCAGCGCTGCGGTGTACCAGGGTGACGTGGCCAGGTTCTTGAGGTGCCCGTACCAGGCAAAGGTCATGAAAACGTTGCTGGCAATCAGCAGCAACACGGTCTGGAGTGATACGGGCAAGGATTGCAGAGCGGACATCGACATGCGGCGACAGGTGGTGGCGGGGTGGGTGCAAATTATGAACAAAATTGGCATCTGGCGCTGGATATACATCCGCCGAAAGCTATAAAAAACATAGCAATTAATTCATGCAAACGCCAACGCCTGCGCCAAAAAAAAGGCACCGCCGTGTGGCAGTGCCTTGTGCGACGCACCATGCGCCTGCCCCACGCAGGGCGGGCCGGGCATGGGTGTTGCCTTATTCGCCCAGGTAGGCGGCGCGCACCTTGGGATCGTTCAGGAGTTCCTGGCCGGGGCCGGCCATGGTGATCAGGCCGGACTCCATCACGTAGCCACGGTCGGCAATTGCCAGCGCCCGGCTCGCGTTCTGCTCCACCAGCAGAATGGTGACGCCCAGGGCGTACACATCGCGCACCACTTCAAAGATCTTGTCCACCATGATGGGCGACAGCCCCATGGAGGGCTCGTCCAGCAGCAGCACCTTGGGCTGGCTCATCAGCGCACGACCCATGGCCAGCATCTGCTGCTCGCCGCCCGACATGGTGCCAGCGAGCTGGTCCTTGCGTTCGCGCAGGCGCGGGAAGATGGTGAACATCTTTTCGATGTCGGCCAGGATGCCTGCCTTGTCGCGGCGCGTGTAGGCGCCCATCTGCAGGTTCTCGGTAATGGTCATGCGGGCGAACACGCCCCGGCCTTCCGGCACCATCACAAGGCCCTTCTTCACCAGATCCCAGGCGCCCTTGCCCTTGATGCTTTCACCCAGGTAATGGATGTCGCCATCGTTCATGCCCAGGGTGCCGGTGATCGCCTTCATGGTGGTGGTCTTGCCAGCGCCGTTGGAGCCAATCAGCGAAACCAATTCCCCCTCGCGCACTTCAAAGTCCACGCCCTTCACGGCCTGGATACCGCCGTAGGCCACTTTCAGGCCCTTGACCTGCAGCAGTACCTTGTTGGATTTTTCGGCCATTCTCAATGTCCTCCGGTGCCCAGATAGGCCTCAATCACTTTTTCGTTCTTCTGCACGGTGGCAGGCGTACCTTCGGCGATCTGCTTGCCGTAGTCGAGCACCGTCACGCGGTCGCACAGGCCCATCACCAGCTTCACGTCATGCTCGATGAGCAAGATGGTGCGGTTGTCGTTGCGGATGCGGTCGATCAGCTCGCGCAGCAGCACCTTTTCGGTGGCGTTCATGCCGGCTGCGGGCTCGTCCAGCGCAATCAGTTGCGGATCGGTGGCCAGGGCGCGGGCGATCTCCAGGCGGCGTTGGTCGCCGTACGACAGCGTGCGTGCCTTGTAGTCGGCGAACTTGCCAATGCCCACGTAGTCGAGCAGTTCCTGCGCGCGCTTGGCAATGGCCAGCTCTTCTTCCTTGAAACCCTTGGTGCGCAGCACCGCGCCCAGCAGGCCGGACTTGGTGCGGATGTGGCGGCCCACCATTACATTTTCCAGCGCCGTCATTTCTGCAAACAGGCGGATGTTCTGGAAGGTGCGGGCAATGCCCGCCTTGGCCACTTCATGCACGGCCGTGGGCTCGTAAGGCTTGCCGGCGAGCTCAAAGGTGCCGCTGTCGGGGGTGTACAGGCCGGTGATCACGTTGAAGAACGTGGTCTTGCCCGCGCCGTTGGGACCGATCAGGCCATAGACCTGGCCACGCTCGATGGTGATGCCCACGTCGGAGAGGGCTTGCAGGCCACCAAAACGCTTGGAAATACCTGCAACCCGCAGCACCACGTCGCTGGCTGATTTCTGAATGTTCTCTGCCATGTTCTAACTTTCTGCGGTGTTCAGGTCTTCTGCGTGAGGCTCTTGCCATGGTCGGGCGCTGGCCACAGACCACGGGGACGCATCAGCATGATGATGATCATGGCCAGTGCGATCAGCAGCTGGCGCAGGATGGCGGAGTCCAGACGGCCGTCCGTCATGGCCTGCAGCGGGCCTGCCACGTAGCGCAGCACTTCGGGCAAGGCCGACAGCAGCACGGCCCCCAGGATCACGCCGGGAATGTGGCCGATACCGCCCAGCACCACCATGGCGACGATCATGACCGACTCCATCAGGCTGAACGACTCGGGCGACACAAAGCCCTGGAACGCACCGAACATCGCACCCGACACGCCGCCAAACGAAGCGCCCATGCCGAAGGCCAGCAGCTTCATGTTGCGGGTGTTGATGCCCATCGCCTTGGCGGCGATTTCATCTTCACGGATGGCCATCCAGGCGCGGCCGATGCGTGAGTCCTGCAGGCGATAGCAAATAACGATGGAGATCACCACCAGAACCAGGAACAGGTAGTAGTACAGCGTGACGGAGCTGATATCAAAGCCGAACACCTCCAGGCGCTTGCCCAGGTCCAGGCCAAAAATCTTGACCGAGTCGATCTGGCCCAGGCCCTTGGGGCCGTTGGTCAGGTTGACGGGGTGGTCCAGGTTGTTCAGGAAGATACGGATGATTTCGCCGAAGCCCAAGGTCACGATGGCCAGGTAGTCCCCGCGCAACTTGAGCGTGGGCGCCCCCAGAAGCGCTCCGAAGAACGCCGCCAGTAACGCCGCCACCGGTATCACCAGCCACAGCGAGGTGTGCAAGCCGTTGGGGAACATGGCGGCAAACGCCGCAAAGTTGTCCGCAAGGTGCGGCGAGGCCATCAAGGCAAACAGGTAGGCGCCCACGGCGTAGAACGCCACGTAGCCCAGGTCCAGCAAGCCGGCGTAGCCCACCACGATGTTCAGGCCCAGGGCCAGCAGCACATACAGCAGCGCCAGGTCGGCAATGCGCACCCAGGCGTTGCCGAAGGATTGCAGGATCAGCGGCAGCACCAGCAGCGCGACGGCGCCGAGGATCCAGTTGGTTTTGGTGTTCTTCATGGTGTGAGGCTCCTCAGGCGCGATCGGCCACACGCTCACCCAGCAGGCCCGAAGGACGCAGCGTCAGGATGATGATGAGCACGATGAACGCAAAGATGTCGGTGTAGTGGCTGCCCAGCAGACCGCCCGTGAGCGTGCCGATGTAGCCCGAGCCGATGGCTTCGATGAGACCCAGCAAAATGCCGCCCACCACGGCACCGGCCAAGTTGCCAATGCCGCCGAACACCGCCGCCGTGAAGGCCTTGAGGCCGGGCAGGAAGCCCATGGTGTGCTGCGCCGTGCCGTAGTTGGAAGCATACATGATGCCGGCCACAGCGGCCAGAATGGCGCCGATGATGAAGGTGGCGGAAATCACCATGTCGGGCTTGACGCCCATCAAGGACGCAACGCGGGGGTTCTCAGCCGTGGCGCGCATCGCGCGGCCCAGGTTGGTGTGGTTAACCAAGTACACCAGCGAGGCCAGGGCAACAGCGGTCACGCCCAGGATCAGGATCTGTGTGGGGGTGATGTAAGCGCCACCCACCTCGAACGGCGCGCTGGGCAACATCGTGGGATAGGGCTTGTAGTTGGGCTTCCAGATGATCATGGCCAGCGTCTGCAGCAGGATCGACATGCCGATGGCGGTGATCAGGGGGGCGAGACGAGGACTGTTGCGCAGAGGGCGGTAGGCCACCTTCTCGATCACAAAATTGAGCGTTGCGGCAACCACGCAGGCAATGAGGGTGGCCAGCAGCAGGATGAGCCAGCCCGGGGCGCCAGGCATTGCAGCCTGCATCATTCCTATACAGCTCCAACTGGTCAGAGCCCCGATCATGAGCACTTCGCCGTGGGCGAAATTGATCAGCTGAATAATGCCGTACACCATCGTGTAGCCCAAGGCTATCAAGGCGTACATGCTGCCGAGTACCAGACCGTTGATGATCTGTTGCAGCAAAATGTCCATAAGAGAAGTCCTTCGTTTGTAACGTACCCACCGCTTTGGCACCGGAATCGGTACAGCCTTGTGGGCCCGACTGCCATCTAGCAAAAAACCCGCCAGAAGTGCAGCTGTGCGGGTTTGTGGACGGGATTGTAGCGAGTAGTCACAAGCGGCCCCCACCAAGCCGGGCGGGGTTTTCCCTCGGGTTGGCGCCACATCAGCGTGCAACGCAATCCATAAGCTCACATGATGCAAGCAGGAAAATTGATGTGCAAACTTATTACCAGCTTCATGCCAAATCAGCATGACGCGGGGTGCGCCTCCCATGGGCAGAGGTTCAGGACTTTTCGTCCGGCCCATCCTCCAGATCGGCTGAAACATTGCGCGCACGCAGCTCACGCAATTTCTGTGCAATCTTGATTTCGAGCCCGCGCTCCACCGGCGCGTAAAAACCGGGCTCCGGCATGCCCTCGGGCAGGTAGTTTTCGCCTGCGGCGAAGCCGCCCTCTTCGTCGTGCGCGTAGCGGTAGCCCTTGCCGTAGTCGAGCTGTTTCATGAGCTGTGTTGGTGCGTTGCGCAGGTGCATGGGCACGGGGCGGGTGCCGTCCTGCTTCACCCAGGCGCGGGCTGCGTTGTAGGCCTTGTAGACCGCGTTGGACTTGGGCGCCACGGCCAGGTACACCACACATTCGGCCAGGGCCAGCTCACCCTCGGGGCTGCCCAGGCGCTCGTACACCTCGGTCGCGTCCAGCGCGAGGCGCAGCGCACGCGGGTCGGCCAGGCCGATGTCCTCGCTGGCCATGCGCACCAGGCGGCGCGCCATGTAGCGCGGGTCGGCACCGCCGTCGAGCATGCGCACCAGCCAGTACAGCGCAGCGTCGGGGTCGGAGCCGCGCACCGACTTGTGCAACGCGCTGATGGTGTCGTAGAACTGCTCGCCGCCCTTGTCATAGCGGCGCATGCGCTCGCCCAGCACCTTGAGCAGCCAGGCGTCGGTGATCTCGGACAGCTTCTCCTGCGTGGCCGCCATGGCCAGGGTTTCGAGTGTGTTGAGCAATCTGCGGGCATCGCCATCGGCATAGGCCACCAGTCGGTCAATTGCTACATCTTCGATAGCTGGCAGCGCTTTCTCCGCCTGCGCCAGAGCCACTATTTGCTTCAAATCCTGTTCGGACAGCGGCTGCAGCACGTACACGGCGGCGCGGGATAGCAGCGCCGAGTTCACCTCGAACGACGGGTTTTCGGTGGTCGCACCAATGAAGGTAAACAACCCGCTCTCCACATGCGGCAAGAAGGCATCTTGCTGGCTCTTGTTGAAGCGGTGCACTTCATCCACGAAGACGATCGTGCGCTGCTGCATCAGACCATCACGCGCGGCCTCGGCACGTTCGACCGCTTCGCGGATGTCCTTGACCCCGCCCAGCACGGCACTGATGCTGATGAACTGCGCGTCAAAGGCATCGGCCATCAGGCGTGCGATGGTCGTCTTGCCCACACCCGGCGGGCCCCAGAGGATGCAGCTGTGCGGGCGGCCCGATTCGAACGCGAGCCGCAGCGGCATGCCCGGGCCCAGCACATGCTGCTGCCCGATCACCTCGCCCAGCGTGCGGGGCCGCAGGCGCTCGGCCAGGGGCTGGTGGGCCGAGGAGTGGGCCTGGGAAGGTGCTGCGGAGGCACTGCGTGCTGCCATGTTCGTATCCTGTCTACATCACGCTGGTTTTTAAGCCAAATTGGCCTCTAGCGCTTATCTGATAAGCGCTTGCAGCTATCTTTTTCGCAGCAACTTACTGCTTCACCACATCCGCTCCAGCGGGCGGCTTGAACTGGAAGGTGCTGGCGGGCAGCGCTGCGTTGGCCTGCATGCCATTGAAACGAATCAGGGAGCGCTGGCCAAAGCTGTCCAGAATGTCGAGGGCCGCCAGTTGCTCACCCGCAAAACCCACGCGCACGCTCTTGAGCTGACCATCCTTGGTCTTGGGGCTGGCCAGCACCCACTGCAGGCCATCCTGCTCAGGCGCTGCTTCGAGCGTGAACTCGGCCTTGAGCGCCGATAGGTCGGGGGCCGATGCGAGCAGCGCGGCGGGCGTGCTGCCCAGCGCCTGTGACTGCGAACGCTGGGTGACCTGGTTCAGGTCCACGTCGTACAGCCACAGGGTCTGGCCATCAGCCACGATGGTCTGCTCGAAGGGTTTCTTGTAGACGAACTTGAAACGCCCGGGGCGCTGGAATTCAAAACTGCCGCTCGATGTCTTGGTGCGCGCGGTCTGGCCGTCCTTGGGGGGCGAAGTCACGGTCTGCGTGAAATCCGCCTTGCCCGTTTGTGTGCCCTTCATGAACGATTCAAGGCTTTTCAAGCCATCAGCGCTTGCCAGCGTTGCGCTGGCAGCTATCAAAATTGCAGTAACGGTCTTTTTCAAAAGGAACTCCTGTGGGGCACGGGCTGGGCTCATCGCCCTGCCCTTGTCATTCGCTGCGCGCGGGAACCAGCACTTCGCGCTGACCGCTGGTGGTCAGGCCACTCACGAGGCCCGCCTTTTCCATGTCTTCCAGCAGCCGCGCCGAGCGGTTGTAGCCAATGCGCAGCTTGCGCTGCACGTACGAGATGCTGGCCTTGCGGTCCTTGAGCACCACTTCGACGGCCTGGTCGTACATGGGGTCCTTCTCGCCCCCTTCGCCACCACCGCCCTCCCCTGACAGATCACCCTCGCCATCCACAGTTCCGCCTTCGAGCACGCCCTCTATGTAGTCCGGCTCCCCTTGTTCCTTGAGGTAACTGACGACACGGTGTACTTCTTCGTCCGACACAAAGGCACCATGCACCCGGATCGGCAGTCCCGTGCCGCTGGCCATGTAGAGCATGTCGCCCATGCCCAGCAGGGCTTCGGCGCCCATCTGGTCGAGGATGGTGCGGCTGTCGATCTTGGAGCCCACGGAGAACGCGATGCGGGTGGGAATGTTGGCCTTGATCAGGCCGGTGATCACATCCACACTGGGGCGCTGCGTGGCGAGGATCAGGTGGATGCCGGCCGCACGCGCCTTCTGCGCCAAGCGGGCGATCAGCTCTTCGATCTTCTTGCCCACCACCATCATCAGGTCGGCCAGCTCGTCGATGATGACCACGATGTGCGGCAGGCGCTGCAGCGGCTCGGGCTCTTCGGGCGTCAGGCTGAAGGGGTTGTAGATGAACTCTTCGCGCGCCTTGGCTTCATCGATCTTGACGTTGTAGCCCGCGAGGTTGCGCACGCCCAGCTTGGACATGAGCTTGTAGCGCCGCTCCATCTCGGCCACGCACCAGTTCAGGCCGTGCGCCGCCTGTTTCATGTCGGTGACCACCGGGGCCAGCAGGTGCGGAATACCTTCGTAGACCGACATTTCCAGCATCTTGGGGTCGATCATCAAGAGGCGCACATCGCGTGCCTCGGCCTTGTACAGGAGCGAGAGGATCATCGCGTTGATCCCCACCGACTTGCCTGAGCCCGTGGTACCCGCCACCAGCACGTGCGGCATCTTGGCAAGGTCCGCCACCACCGGGTTGCCCACGATGTCCTTGCCCAGGCCCATGGTGAGCATGCTCTTGGCCTCGTGGTAAACCTGCGAGCCTAGGATTTCGGACAGGCGGATGGACTGTCGCTTGGCGTTGGGCAGCTCCAGCGCCATGAAGTTCTTGCCGGGGATGGTCTCCACCACGCGGATCGACACCAGGCTCAGCGAACGCGCCAAGTCCTTGGCCAGGCCCACGATCTGCGAGCCCTTCACGCCGGTGGCGGGCTCGATTTCGTAGCGCGTGATCACCGGGCCGGGCATGGCCGCGACCACGCGTACTTCCACGCCAAAGTCCTTGAGTTTTTTCTCGATAAGGCGGCTGGTCATCTCCAGCGTCTCGGGCGCCACGGTTTCCTGGCGCTGCAGCGGGCCATCGAGCAGGTCCACCAGTGGCAGCTTGCTGTCGGGCATCTCGGTGAACAGCGGCTTCTGGCGCTCCTTCACCACGCGGGTGCTCTGCGGCACGTCTACCAGCACGGGTTCGATGATCTGGATCGGTTGGGGGTGGTGCACCTCGCTTTCGGTGCGTTCCTCGAGCACCACCACTTCACGCTCGCGCGCGGCCTTGCGGCCCACAGCCACATCCTTGGCCACTTCGCGCTTGGCCAAGCGCGACTGCACCAATGCGTCGATGCGCCCTCCCACAATTTCCGCGACATGGCCCCAGGAGAAACGGAACACCAGCGCCGCCCCCAGCACAGCCAGCACGATCGCCAGCAGGCCCGAGCCCGTAAAACCCAGCCACTTCACACTGGCAGGCCCCGTGATGTAGCCCAGCACGCCACCAGCATGCCCCGGCAGGAACGCTTCAAACCGGTACAGGCGCGACCACTCCAGCGCAGTGCTGGCACACATCAGCACCACCAGCCCCACCCAGAACATGGCCCGCCTGCGCATCGGGCTTACCGCGCCCGGGGCCGATTCGCCGCCGCGCATCCACCGCGCCAGCGACGACAACCAGGCCCGCACACCGGCCGCCACACACCACCACACCGAAAAACCCAGTGCAAAGTAGCTGCCATCGGCCAGCCACGCACCAAACCGGCCTGCCCAGTTGGCGACCAAACGCCCACCCCGGGCGCCCGAGGTGGACCAAGCGGCATCCTGCGCGGAATAGCTCAGCAGGGCCAGCAACCAGAAAACCAGGGCCAGCAGCCCCACCATCAGGCCAATTTCGTGGCCAAAACGGGCAGCGCCCGTACGCGGCGGCGACTTCGCCGCAGCCGATGCATTCAGGGTATTGAGGGAATAGGTCATAAGCGTGCCGGGCGAGCTTACCGCAAGCCCCCGGGCATGACACCCGGGCTGAAGCGTTGCTAACTCAACGCGTTCAATCGGTCCTTGAGCACAGTGGCGCCACTGGGCAATGCCTCGATAAAGCCACGCTCTTCCAAATCTTTCATCACGCGGCTGACCATCTCGCGGGAGGCGCCCACCATCTTGGCCAGGTCCTGCCGGGAGATTTTGTCTTTGATCACCAACTGGCCCTGAGCGTCGGGCACCGCAAAGTCCAGCAGGGCATGGGCCACACGCCCATACACATCCAGCAACGCCAGTGACTCAATCTTGCGGTCGGCATGGCGCAGACGCTTGACCAGCCCCCGCATCACCACCAGCGACATGGAGGCGTTCTCTGTGAGGCAACGCGCGAACTCTGCGCGCCCGAGCATGAGCACATCGGTCTGCACCTCGGCACGCACCGTGGCCGAGTGGGGTTCGTTGTCGATGATGCTCATCTCGCCGAGGTAGTCGCCCTGCGCGAGGGTGGCCAAAATCACCTCACGCCCCCGGCTGTCCGATGTCATCACGCGGGCGCGCCCCGTGAGCAGGATGAACAGGGCGTTGGATTTTTGCCCTTGCTCCACCAGCGCCTCGCCACGCTTGAAGCGACGCTTGATCACCGCACCACTGATCACCTCGGCCTGGGTCACCGTGAGCAGCGAGAACAAGGGCACCCGGCGCAGCAGGTCCAGGTTGGACAACATCGTCGACATGAAAACTCCTCTCTAGAGCGACCCAACCGGAGCCGCACGGGTTGTGCAAGGGGTATCAATGGGTTCTTACAATCGCCGTGATTGAAAAAGGGACCGCTCGCGTGAGCGGTGCACGGTTGATACTTGCCAGTTCAACCCCCAGCTTCCCCAACAGCGCCGCATGTAGCAGGCGCAAAACACAGGCTTTTACCATGTCCACCACCCAACACGCGAAAGTTCTGATTCTCGGCTCGGGCCCTGCGGGCTACACGGCGGCCGTCTATGCGGCCCGCGCCAACCTGAACCCGGTGCTCATCACCGGCATGGCCCAGGGTGGCCAGCTGATGACCACGACCGAGGTGGACAACTGGCCGGCCGACGTGCATGGCGTGCAGGGGCCGGAGCTGATGCAGCGCTTTCTGGAGCACGCCGAGCGCTTCAAGACCCAGATCATCTTTGACCACATCAACAAGGTCGATTTCAGCCAGCGCCCCTTCACCCTCACCGGCGACAGCGGCACCTACACCTGCGATGCGCTGATCCTGGCCACTGGCGCATCGGCCAAGTACCTGGGCCTGCCTTCGGAAGAGGCCTTCATGGGCAAAGGCGTGTCGGGCTGCGCCACCTGCGACGGCTTCTTCTACCGCGAGCAGGACGTCTGTGTGGTCGGTGGCGGCAATACGGCGGTAGAAGAAGCGCTGTACCTGTCGAACATCGCCCGCAAGGTCACCCTGGTGCACCGACGCGACAAGTTCAAGGCCGAGCCCATCCTGGTGGACAAGCTCAACGAAAAGGTCGCGGCCGGCAAGATCGAGCTCAAGCTATTTCACACGCTCGACGAAGTGCTGGGCGACAACACGGGCGTGACGGGCATCCGCATCAAGAGCACCAAGGACGGAAGCACGGAAGACATCAAGCTGCAGGGCTGCTTCATCGCCATCGGCCACGCGCCCAACACCGAGATCTTCCAGGGCCAGCTGGAGATGGAGAACGGCTACATCATCACCCAGGGTGGGCTCAAGGGTTTTGCCACCCAGACCAGCGTGCCCGGCGTGTTTGCCGCAGGCGATGTGCAGGACCATGTGTACCGCCAAGCGATCACCAGCGCAGGCACGGGCTGCATGGCTGCACTGGACGCCCAGCGCTTCCTGGAACAAGAGTCTTGATGAAAAACTGGGCAGCAGGCTATAATCTGCGGCTTTGCTGAATTCGGCCCGTTTTTGCGGTCATCCGAAACAGGCAAATCAATCGGGTTACCGCCACCCTTTCTGGCGAGGTGAGGCCGCAAGCCAACCTGGGCACACAAGCCCAGGGCCCAGCGAACGGCCGTTAAAAAGTATCGGAGTGTCCTCATGGCACGCGTCTGCGACGTAACGGGCAAGAAGCCCATGGTCGGGAACAACGTTTCCCACGCCAACAACAAAACCAAGCGCCGGTTCCTGCCGAACCTGCAATACCGCCGTTTC
>Ga0156173_127_pt2 | contig 114459 bp, 104 predicted proteins | sample RifCSPlowO2_12_FD_107826 | JGI IMG/M metagenome (GOLD analysis project Ga0156173, IMG submission 107826) | Burkholderiales bacterium RIFCSPLOWO2_12_FULL_64_33
GCTGGTGAGGTCATACCAGGTCTTGCCGGTGGCTTCATCCACGAAGTTGCGCAACTCTTCGATGAAGATCGCGTCGGCGCGGCGCAGCAGGTCTGCGTATTCCTTCTTCACTTCGCCCAGGATGCGCACGCCCAGGCCGGGGCCTGGGAACGGGTGGCGGTAGACCATCTCGGGCGGCAGGCCTAGAGCCACGCCGAGTTCGCGCACTTCGTCCTTGAACAGGTCGCGCAGGGGCTCCAAAAGCTTGAGGCCCAGCTGCTCGGGCAGGCCGCCCACGTTATGGTGGCTCTTGATGGTGACGGCCTTTTTGCTCTTGGCGCCGCCCGATTCGATCACGTCGGGGTAGATGGTGCCCTGGGCCAGCCACTTGGCGCCCTTGGCGCCGTCGCCCTTGAGCTTGGCGGCTTCCTGCTTGAACACATCGACGAACAGGCCACCGATGATCTTGCGCTTTTGCTCGGGCTCGCTGACACCCGCGAGCTTGCCCAGGAAGAGGTCACTTGCATCCACGCGGATGACCTTGGCGTGCAGCTTGCCGACGAACATGTCCATGACCATGTCGCCCTCGTTCAGGCGCAGCAGGCCATGGTCCACAAACACACAGGTGAGCTGGTCGCCGATGGCACGGTGGATCAGCGCTGCGGCCACGGACGAATCCACGCCGCCCGACAGGCCCAGAATCACTTCTTCATCGCCCACCTGCTGGCGGATCTGCTCCACGGCCTCGGCAATGTGGTCGCGCATCACCCAGTCGGGCGTGGTGCCGCAGATGCCGAGCACGAAGCGCTCGAGCAGTGCCTTGCCTTGCACGGTGTGCGTGACTTCGGGGTGGAACTGCACGGCGTAGAAGCGGCGCGCCTCGTCGGCCATGCCGGCGATGGGGCAGCTGTCCGTGCTGGCCATGAGCTTGAAGCCTGGCGGCAGCTCGGTGACCTTGTCGCCGTGGCTCATCCACACGTTGAGCATGCCGTGGCCTTCGGGGGTGGTGAAGTCGGCAATGTCCTTGAGCAGCGCGGTGTGGCCGCGTGCGCGCACGGCCGCAAAGCCGAACTCGCGTTTGTGGCCCGTTTCCACCTTGCCGCCGAGCTGCTGCGCCATGGTCTGCATGCCGTAGCAGATGCCCAGTACCGGCAGGCCCAGATCGAACACGGCCTGCGGCGCGCGGTCGGTGGTGTCTTCGGTCACGCTGGCGTGGCTGCCCGACAGGATGACGCCCTTGAGGGAACCGTCCTTCGCGTAGTCACGCACCCAGTCGTCCGTCACGTCGCAGGGGTGCACTTCGCAGTACACGTTGGCCTCGCGCACGCGGCGGGCGATGAGCTGGGTGACTTGCGAACCGAAGTCGAGAATGAGGATTTTCTGGTGTTGCATGGCGATTTGGAATGAAATCAGCCCCTAGCGCTTGATGGAAAAGCGCTAGGGGCTATCAAAACAATAGCATCAGGAGATCAGTCGGCGCGGTAGTTTGGCGCTTCCTTGGTGATCTGCACGTCGTGCACATGGCTTTCGCGGATGCCGGCGGTGGTGATCTCGACGAACTCGGCCTTGTTGTTCATCTCTTCAATGCTGGCGCAGCCGCAATAGCCCATGGCCGCACGCACGCCGCCCGCCATCTGGTACACGATGGAGACCATCGAGCCCTTGTAGGGCACACGGCCTTCAATGCCTTCGGGCACCAGTTTGTCGGCATTGGGGTTGCCGGTGCTCGACTCCTGGAAGTAGCGGTCGGCACTGCCCTGCTGCATGGCGCCGATGGAGCCCATGCCGCGGTAGCTCTTGTAGCTGCGGCCCTGGAACAAAATGACTTCGCCGGGAGCCTCTTCGGTACCCGCAAACATGCCGCCCATCATGATGGTGCTGGCGCCTGCGGCCAGTGCCTTGGCGATGTCACCGCTGTAACGCACGCCACCGTCGGCAATCAGGGGCACGCCGGTGCCGCGCAGTGCTGTGGCCACGTTGTCGATGGCCATGATCTGCGGCACGCCCACGCCCGCCACGATGCGGGTGGTGCAGATGGAGCCGGGGCCAATGCCGACCTTGACGGCATCCGCACCGGCCTCGACCAGCGCCAGAGCGGCTGCGCCGGTGGCGATATTGCCGCCAATCACATCGACCTGCGGATAGTTCTGCTTGACCCAGCGCACGCGCTCGATCACCCCTTTGCTGTGGCCGTGTGCGGTGTCCACCACGATGGCATCGACGCCGGCCTTGACCAGGGCCTCGACACGCTCTTCGGTGCCCTCGCCCACGCCCACCGCCGCGCCCACGCGCAGGCGGCCCGAGGCGTCGCGTGCAGCATTGGGAAAGCTGGTCTGCTTGGTGATGTCTTTCACCGTGATCAGGCCTTTGAGCTCGAAGGCGTCGTTGATGACCAGGATGCGCTCGAGCTTGTGCTTGTTGAGCAGCGCCTTAGCTTCGGCAGGCGTGGTGCCTTCCTTTTCGTTGACGGTGATGAGCTTTTCGCGCGGCGTCATGATCTGGTGGACCTTGACGTCATAGCGGGTCTCGAAGCGCAGATCGCGGCCCGTGACGATACCGACCACCTTGCCACCATCGCACACCGGGAAGCCCGAAATGCCCAGTTGCTCGGACAGTTGCAGCACCTGCAGCACCGTGTGCTCGGGGGTGATGACCACCGGGTCACGCAGCACGCCCGACTCATACCGCTTGACCTTGGCCACATGGGCGGCCTGCTCTTGCGGGGTGAGGTTCTTGTGCACGATGCCGATGCCGCCCTCCTGGGCAATGGCAATGGCCAGGCGCGCCTCGGTCACGGTGTCCATGGCGGCGGACACCAGCGGCAGGTTCAGCTGGATGTTGCGGGAGAGTTTCGTCGCGAGGGACGTGTCCTTGGGCAGGACCTGGGAGTACGCTGGCACCAGCAACACATCGTCGAAGGTGAGCGCTTTTCCAAGAAGGCGCATGAGAAAGCTCCAAAAAAACGATTGTACCCGCGACGGACACTGTCCCGGAATCCGCGCACAGGGCTAAACTTGCACCATGAAAATGCACAAACTCCTCTTGCTGGCATTGGCTTGCACCTGCTCGATGGGCGCCGTGGCCCAATGGCAGTGGATCGACAAGGACGGACGCAAGGTCTTCAGTGACCGCCCGCCCCCCCAGGATGTTCCTGACAGCAAGATCCTGAAGCAACCTCGCTTCACGCCGACGTTGCCGGTACCGCCTGTGGCGGCCGCCAGCGCCGAGGCAGCACCTGCTGCGGCCAAACCCGCCAGCGCAGCCGCCGGTTCCGGCAAAGACAAGGAACTGGAAAAGAAGAAAGCCCAGGCCGAAGCGGACGAAGCGGCCAAGAAAAAGGCGGAAGAAGCCAAACAGGCGGCCGCCCGTGCCGACAACTGCAACCGCGCCAAGGAAGCCAAGGCCCTGTTCGAGACGGGCAAGCCCGTCCGCAAGCCCGATGCCCAGGGGGAACTCGTCTTTCTGGATGACGCAGGTCGTGCGGCCGAGATGCGGCGCATTCAGTCGATCATCGACGCCGACTGCAAGCGCTGACGGCGCCTGCGCGACAAGCGCCTCAATAGCCGGCCTTGCCCCCGGGGCGCCTGTTCGCAAACAACCCCGTCGTGCGTGCACCCTGGCGGGCAAACCGCTCGCGGCGAGCCACCTTGGGGTCCACGGTCAAAGGGCGATACACCTCGACGCGGTCGTTGGCACGCAGCACGTGTGCTGTCTCCACCACGCGGCCCCACACCCCACAGACCACCTGATCCGCCAGCGGGATGCCGGTCTTGTCGGCAATCCCCTGCAAAGCATCGGCCACCGTGGCGCCTTCCGGCAATTGCAACTCCCATTCCAGCAGCTTGCCGGGCGACGTCGATACGACCACGGTGATGCACAGGCCCTGTTCAGCCATACACCTTCTCTGCGCGCTTGACGAACGCATCCACCATGCTCGCGGCAATGCGGTCAAACACCGGCCCCACCAGAGTGGCCAGGGGCGCACTGTCAAAGCCGTAGTTCAGTTGCAGTTCCACACGCGATGCCCGCTGGCTTCCGTCGCCCACACGGTGAAAATGCCAGTCCCCGTCGAGCCGCGAAAATGGCCCCTTCACCAGCTGCATCTGCACCCGGCGCCCGGGCTCATGCAGGTTGCGCGTGACGAACGTCTGGCGGATGCCGCTGAGCGAAATACCGATCTCCGCCAGCATGCCCTCGCCGTCCTGTTCCAGCACCTGGGCGCGGTCGCACCAGGGCAGAAACTGGGGGTACTGCGCCACCCCTGTGACCAGATCGAACATCTCTTTGGGGCTGTACCAGATCAGTACGGACTTGTTGACGGTTTTCATGAAAAGCTGCGATGCACTGGCAATGGGCGCCAAGAACTGCCCGGATGGCTGGACGAAACTAGAATGGCTGTTGCGCGATGGCTGCAATTGTAGGGAGGGCTTCGATCTCCCGGCTGACATCGCATTGATTCCAGATGGCCAAGAAACCCGAAACATCCTCTCGCATTGCCGACAATAAAAAAGCGGCCTACAACTATTTCTTCGAGGAACGCCACGAGGCGGGCGTGGTGCTGCAAGGCTGGGAAGTCAAGGCGCTGCGTGCAGGCAAGGTGCAACTGACCGATGGCTACGTGGTCATTCGCGAAGGCGAGCTGTTCCTGATCGGTTGCCAGATCAACCCGCTCAACACGGCCTCGACGCATGTCACCCCCGAATCCGCACGCACCAAGAAGCTGCTGCTGAAAAAAGACGAGATCAAGCGCCTGATCGGCAAGGTCGAGCAAAAGGGCTACACCCTGGTTCCGTTGAATCTGCACTGGAAAAACGGCTTCGTGAAATGCGAGATCGCCCTGGCCAAGGGCAAGGCCGAGCACGACAAGCGCGACACCATCAAGGACCGCGAGGGCAAGCGCGAGGTCGAGCGCGCCATGAAGAGCCGCCACCGCTGATCTTTTTTTGGCGGATGATGGAATAAACCACCCCCGCCCGGTGTTCGTCCCGATGCATGGCCGCCATCCCGCGCGGTCGGCACCCACCCGGAGACACGCAATGAAAAAGATCGGTTTGATGATGGCCGCCCTGGTACTGGCCGGCTGCCAGTCCATGCCACAGGCCCAGGTCAAGGTGCAGGACGGTGTTCTGGTCGGCCCCAACGGCATGACGCTCTACACCTTCGACCGCGACACAGCGGGCAGCGGCAAGTCCGTCTGCAACGGCCCCTGCGCCACCAACTGGCCCCCTCTGAAGGCCGAAGGCCCCGCGCCGGGCGGTGACTACAGCACCGTGCAGCGCGACGACGGCGGCATGCAGCTGGCCTACAAGGGCAAACCGCTGTATTTCTGGATCAAGGACACCAAGCCCGGCGACAAGACCGGCGACGGCGTGAACCAGGTGTGGCGCGCCGCCAAGCCCTGAAGACCACGGCTGGCTCCGCATGGACCCGCACCGGATCATCGACCATGTGCCCGCCCTGCGGCGCTATGCGCGCCTGCTCACGGGTGATGCATGGGCTGCCGATGATCTGGTGCAGGACACCCTGGAGCGCGCCTGCCGCAAATGGCTGCTCTGGCGCTCGGGCAGCAACCTGCGGGCGTGGCTGTTCACGCTGATGCACCATCTTTACCTGAACCAGCGGCGCGGCGCCCCGCCCTTGCAGACGGTCGATATCGATACCCTGCACGAGGGGCTGCCAGCGCCTGCCCAGGACACCGACGGCGCCCTGGACATTGAACGCTGCCTGCTGCGCCTGCCCGCCGAACAGCGTGTCGTGCTGCTACTCGTGGCGCTCGAAGACATGGCCTATGCCGACGCAGCCCGCGTGCTGCAGATTCCGGTGGGCACGGTGATGTCGCGCCTCTCGCGCGCCCGCGCCCGTCTGCGCGAACTCATGGAGCCCATGCAGGCACCGGCGCAGCACCCTGCCCTGCGTCGGCTGAAATGATCCGAAGCCCCGCCATGCACGAACGCACACCGCATTCCATCGACGAGAACGATCTGCACGCCCTGGTGGACCGCCAGCTGCCCCCGGCGCGAGCGCAGGGCCTCCGCGACCGCCTCGACGCCGCAGACGCCAGGCGCCTGGCGCAATGGGAGGCACAACGCACGTCCTTGCGTGGCCTGCATGCGGGCATGGAGGAGGAACCCCTGCCCGAACCCCTGCGTACCACAGCCACACGGCTGCAGGCCCTGCAAGACCGGCAGACCCGCATCTGGCACCTGGGTGGCATGGCCGCCTCGGTGCTGCTGGCCTTTGCCCTGGGGTGGACGCTGCATGGGCAGTGGCATCCTCCACCTCCGGCGATGGCGGCTTCCGTAGCCAATGCGCAGCGCTTCGCCCAGCAAGCGGCCGTGGCCCACGCGGTCTACCAACCCGAGCAGCGCCACCCGGTGGAGGTGGCGGCCGCCCAGCAGGAGCATCTGGTGCAATGGCTTTCCAAGCGACTGGGGCGCCCTTTGACGCTGCCCGTGCTCACGCCACAGGGCTTTGAACTGGTGGGTGGGCGCCTTTTGCCGGGCGAGAGCGGCGCGCGCGCGCAGTTCATGTACCAGAACCCGGCGGGACAGCGCATCACCCTGTACCTGGGCGCGCTCGACGGCGCAGATGCGGTGGCCGGGACGGCCTTTCATTTGCACACCAGTGGCCCGGTGCCCGCCTTCTACTGGCTGGACGAGGGCTTCGGCTACGCACTCAGCGGGCCGCTGGAGCGCAATGCGCTGCTGGCACTGGCCACCGCCGTGCACCAGCAGCTCTGAGCCCGGGCAAGGCCCGGACGGCGCCGATCAGCGCAGCGCCGCCAAAGGGTGCGCGTGCGCGGGCCAGGGGCTCACAAAGAACGGCGCCACCATTTCGGGCGTCACCTCCTCGATGCGCGCCGGACGCCAGCCGGGGCTGTGGTCCTTGTCCACGGCCAGGGCGCGGATGCCTTCCACCGTCTCGCTCTGGCCGGGGCGCAGGAAAAAGCAGTGGCGCACCATGTCGCGCTCCATGCGCAGATCCTGCGCCAGATCCATGCCGCGCGCGCGGCGGATCTGTTCCAGCACCACGTTCAGCATCAGCGGGGAACGCTTGCGCAAGGTGGCCGCCGTGCTGCGCGCCCATTCGCTATCGGCAGTTTCCAGCGCCGCCGTGATGGCCGCCACGCTGTCGAGCGAAAAATACTGATCAATCAGGCCTCTGACGCTCGTCAATTGGGCGTCAGCAGCTACCATTTTAGAAGCAACAAAGGCTTTTACGGCAGCGCCGTCGGCAAAGGTCTGCGTACCCAGGGCGTCCCAGACCGGGGCCTGCGCGTCCAGCGGCAGGCAGCCGTCGGCCAGGCCGAAAGCAATAGCATCCCCCGCGCCGATGGTGTCGCCTGTCAACGCGAGCCATTCGCCGACATGGCCAGGGCAACGCGAAAGAAAATAGCCGCCTCCCACGTCAGGGAACAGGCCGATGGCCGTCTCGGGCATGGCCATCTTGGTGCGCTCGGTCACCAGGCGCAGCGCAGCGCCCTGGCTGATGCCCATGCCGCCGCCCATGACGATGCCGTCCATGAACGCGATGTAGGGCTTGCTATAGTTGTGGATCAGGTGGTTGAGGGCATATTCCTCGGTGAAGAAGTCCTCGATTTCCGGGTTCCCCGTGCTGCCCGCCTGGTGCAGGAAGCGGATGTCACCGCCCGCGCAGAAAGCGCCAAACGGCCCTTCCTTGTTGCTGCCCCGAATGGCGACGGCCAGCACCCTGGCGTCGTTCTGCCAGGCCAGCAGCACCGCCATCAGATCGCGCACCATGCCCAGCGACAGGGCATTGAGCGCCCTGGGGCGGTTGAGCGTGATGCAGCCTACCTGGCCCCGAATCTGTGCCAACACCTCACCGGTCATCTCCGTCATTTCTGTTCCTTCCAACCCAGTAGTTCATTGAAAACCAGCGCGCCGATGACCAGCGCACCGCCCGTCAGCACCGAAGGCGCCGGGCGCTCACCCGCGCCCACCCACGCCAGCACGATACCGAAGATCACTTCCAGCAGACCCAGCAACGCCAGTTCTGGCGCCTTGAGCACGCGGCCACAGCGCACTGCCAGCACACACGGAATCGCCAGTTGCACCAGCCCGAGCACGGCCAGCAAGGTCAGATCGTGTGCATTGGCCTGAAATGGCCAGGCCAGCGGCAGCGTGGCCAGCGATGAGAGCACCGCACCGATCAGCACGGCCGGCATCAGATCGACCGCGTGGCCATGGCGCTGGGAATGCTGCACCACCGTCCAGTTGACGGCGGCGGCCACCGGCACGCACAGCGCCACCAGCGTGCCCACCAGCGGGAGCCCCGCCATCTGGGAGCCGTACATCCAGGCAATGCCCAGGCCCGCCAGCGTGATGGCGCCCCAGGTGCGCGGCGCGATGCGGTGTCCGATGAAGATCCAGGCGAACAACGCCGTGAGCAAGGGGCCCACAGCCATGGTCACCAGCACATTGGCCACCGGCATGAGCATGAGGGCCACCATGAAGGCGGTGAACATCACGCTCCAGCACAGACCCGAAATCCACAGCGCCCGGCCACCGCTGCGCAGCGTGCCCAGCACGGCACGCCCCTGCACGGCCGGCAGGATGACAAGCAGTGCCAGCAAGGTGAAGAAACTGCGCCAGAACGTCACCTCGAAGCTGCGCGCATGCTCCAGATGTCGCGTCACCACCCCTGCGATCGACCACATCAGCGTGACGGCCACCATGAGCCAGACCGCGCGGCCATGCGTCAACTTCACAGCAGGCACTCCTCGCCAACCGACCGCAGAGGCACCGCCAGCGATGCTTCGCCCCACAACGCTGCCAAAGGCCACGGAGCAGGCCATGCCAGCGGACGCCGTGGAACGGGCTTTGCCCGGCCACTGGCGTCGTCCCCCCTCCCGCAGGAGAGGGGGGAAGGCGCGAAGCGCCTCAGGGGGGTGTCCCGATCAGTCACGGCTGGCGCGCTTGCGCTCATGTTCCTTCAGGAAGCGCTTGCGCAGGCGGATGGACTTGGGCGTGATCTCCACCAGTTCGTCGTCCTCGATGAACTCCACGCCGTATTCCAGCGTGCAATCGATCGGGGGCGTGATCTTGATCGCGTCTTCCTTGCCCGAGACGCGGAAGTTGGTCAGCTGCTTGGTACGCGTGGCGTTCACCACCAGATCGTTGTCGCGGCTGTGGATGCCGACGATCATGCCTTCGTAGACGGGATCGTTGGCGCGCACGAACATGCGGCCACGGTCATCGAGCTTGCCCAGGGCGTAAGTGAAGATTTCACCGTCGTCCATGGAGATCAGCACGCCGTTCTTGCGGCCCGCGATGTCGCCCTTGTGCGGTTCGTAGCTGTCGAAGATGTTGGCGATCAGGCCCGAACCGCGCGTCAGGTTCAGGAACTCGTTGGTGAAACCGATCAGGCCACGCGCCGGAATGCGGTATTCCAGGCGCACGCGTCCCCGGCCGTCGGGCTCCATGTTCACCAGTTCGCCCTTGCGCTCGCCCAGCGCCTGCATCACGCCGCCCTGGTGCTGTTCTTCGATGTCGGCGGTCACCAGCTCGATAGGCTCGTGCTTGACACCGTCGATGTCCTTGAACACCACGCGCGGCTTGGAAACGGCCAGCTCGTAGCCTTCACGGCGCATGTTTTCCAGCAGGATGGTCAGGTGCAGTTCACCACGGCCAGCCACTTCAAAAACGCCGTCTTCATCGGTTTCTTTCACCCGCAGGGCCACGTTGTGCTGCAGTTCCTTCTGCAGACGGTCCCAGATCTGGCGGCTGGTGACGTACTTGCCTTCGCGGCCCGCCAGCGGCGAGGTGTTCACGCAGAAGTTCATGATCAGGGTGGGCTCGTCCACCTTGAGCATGGGAAGGGGCGCGGGGTTGGCGGGGTCGGTCACGGTCACGCCGATGCCGATGTCGGCGATGCCGTTGACCAGCACGATGTCGCCCGGACCGGCTTCCTGCGCCTGGACACGCTCCAGACCCTGGAACGTCAGTACCTGGTTGACGCGGCCCTTGAAGGACTTGCCATCGGGGCCTTCCATCACCAGCACATCCATGTTGGGCTTGATCGTGCCCTGGCTGATGCGGCCCACGCCGATACGGCCCACAAAGGTGGAAAAGTCGAGCGCCGAAATCTGCAGTTGCAGGGGTGCCGCCGGGTCGCCATTCTGGGCCGGCACATGCTTGAGGATGGTGTTGAACAGAGCCGACATGTCGGGGCCCCACTGTTCGCCGGGCGTTCCTTCTTCCAGCGAGGTCCAGCCGTTGATGCCCGAGGCATACACCACGGGGAAGTCGAGCTGCTCGTCGGTGGCGCCCAGCTTGTCGAACAGGTCAAACGCGGCATTGACGACCTTGTCGGGATTGGCACCGGGCTTGTCCACCTTGTTCACCACCAGGATGGGACGCAGGCCCAGGGCCAGTGCCTTCTTGGTCACGAAGCGGGTCTGGGGCATGGGGCCTTCCTGCGCGTCGATCAGCAGCACCACGCCATCCACCATGGACAGTGCACGTTCCACTTCGCCGCCGAAGTCCGCGTGGCCGGGGGTATCCACGATGTTGATGTGCGTGCCTTCCCAGCTCACAGCGCAGTTCTTGGCCAGGATGGTGATGCCGCGCTCGCGCTCGATGGCGTTGTTGTCCATCACGGTATCGACCACCTTTTCGTGCTCGGCGAAGGTGCCGGACTGGCGCAGCAGCTGGTCGACCATGGTGGTCTTGCCATGGTCGACGTGGGCGATGATGGCGATATTGCGGATTTGTTTGCTCATAGTTTTTCCAATATGCCGCTGGCTTTGAGGTGCGGCGTGCCTTCCAAAATTTGTTGAATTTCCAGCGGACTCAGGAGCCTGTCGGGCACCAACTCCCCGCCTGCGATATGACCGACCCCGAGCAGCGCCCGGGGATGATCGGCAAAAACAGCCACGGCCCGAGCATCCGGCCAGGGGCCCCGGCGACGCAGGCCCGAGAGAAACCGGCCTGCATTGTCGCTGTCGAGCGTGACACGCACATGGCCCGCCAGCAGCGCTTCGGGCGGCTCCAGGCAGGCCAGACGCGCATCTTCGTCCATGGCTTCGAGCTGCGCCAGCGTGATGCAGCGCTCCACGCCAATGCCACCGGTGTCGATGCGGCGCAGGAACGTGAGATGCGCCCCGCAGCCCAGCGCCGCCCCGATGTCTTCACCGAGGGTACGGATGTAGGTGCCCTTGCTGCAGGTCACTACTATTTTAATAGCTGGTCGCGCTTGACTGTCGTGGGTCAGAGCCAGATTCAATGCATGAATCACCACATCGCGCGGTGCACGCTCGACGGTGATCCCCGCGCGCGCATATTCATACAGCGCCTTGCCGTCCTTCTTGAGCGCACTGTGCATGGGCGGCACCTGTCGGATCGGGCCGGTGAACTGCTGCTGCACGGCGGCCAGGCGTTCGGAGGTGAGTTGCAGCGGATCGACGGCGCGCTGCTCCAGCACCTCGCCCTCCGCGTCACCCGTGGTCGTTGTTGTGCCCAGCAAGGCGACGGCCTCGTAGGTCTTGGCCGCTTCGAGTTGCAGCTGACTGAACTTGGTGGCTGCGCCAAAGCACAGCGGCAGCACACCGCTGGCCAACGGGTCGAGCGTACCCGTGTGCCCCGCCTTTTCGGCGCGCAGCAGCCATTTGGCCTTTTGCAGGGCATCGTTGCTGGTGATACCCAGCGGCTTGTCGATCAGCAGCACCCCATGCACGGGGCGCCGGACGACCCTCGTGCGCGGCGCGTTCATGCTTATTCGTCCGCTTCTTTGACGCGAGAGGAGACCGCCTTGGCGATCAAGGCGTTCATGTCGGCCGCGCGCTCCTGCGTGCGGTCGAATACAAAATGCAGCGTGGGCACCGTGTGGATGTGCAGGCGCTTGAACAGGCCGCTGCGCAAAAACCCCGCCGCTTGCGTCAAGGCTTCCTGCGTCTGCTCGGGGTCGCCCGTCAGCAGGCTGTAGTAGACCTTGGCATGCGCGTAATCGGGGGTCACTTCCACGCCCTGCAGCGTCACCATGCCCACGCGCGGGTCTTTCAACTCGCGCGCGATCAGCTCCGTCAGATCGCGCTGGATCTGGTCGGCCACCTTGAAGGCACGGTTGGGGGTAGCAGATTTCTTCGCAGCCATATCAAATCCCCCCCTGAGTCGCTACGCGCCTTCCCCCTCCAGGGGGACGACGCCCATGGCCTGGCAAAGCCAGTTCCATGGTGTCCGCTGGCATGGCTTGCTCCGCAGCCTTCGGAGAGGCTGTGTGCAATGCCCCGCTGGCGAGGCGTTGGCTGAAGGGAGTTCGAGAACTTTGCATCAAAGCGTCCGGGCGATTTCCTTGATGTCGAAGAACTCCAGCTGATCACCTTCCTTGATGTCGTTGTAGTTCTTCAGCTTGATACCGCACTCGAAGCCTTCCTTGACCTCGCGCACATCGTCCTTGAGGCGCTTGACCGAGTCAACTTCGCCGGTGTAGATCACCACGTTGTCGCGCAGCAGGCGGAATTTCGCGTTGCGGTGGACCATGCCGGACGTGATGTACGAACCGGCAATTGTGCCGATCTTGGTCGCCACGAACACCGTGCGGATCTCGGCCGTACCGATGATTTCCTCGCGCTGCTCTGGGGCCAGCATGCCGGACATTGCCACACGCAGCTCGTCCACAGCGTCATAGATGATGCTGTAGTAGTGCAGATCAACACCATTGCCCTCGGCCAGCTTGCGCGCACCGGCGTCGGCCCGCACGTTGAAGCCGATCACGATGGCCTTGGATGCAATCGCCAGGTTGATGTCGGACTCGCTGATACCGCCCACGCCGGTGTACACCAGCTGCACCTTGACCTCGTCGGTCGAGAGCTTGAGCAGCGACTGCGACAGCGCTTCCTGCGAACCCTGTACGTCGGCCTTGACGATGATGGGCAGCATCTTCACTTCGCCCGCCGTCATGTCGGAGAACATGTTCTCCAGCTTGGCGGCCTGCTGCTTGGCCAGCTTGGTGTTGCGGAACTTGCCGGCGCGGTAGGTGGCGATTTCGCGCGCACGGCGCTCGTCGGTCAGCACCATGAATTCGTCGCCGGCCTGGGGCACTTCGGTCAGACCCTGGATTTCCACCGGAATCGACGGACCAGCCGTCTTGGCCACCTTGCCGTTTTCGTCCAGCATGGCGCGCACGCGGCCAAAGGTCTGGCCAGCCAGCACCACATCGCCGACCTTCAGCGTACCGGACTGCACCAGCACGGTGGCCACCGGGCCGCGGCCCTTGTCGAGCTGGGCTTCGATCACCAGGCCCTTGGCCAGTGCATCCACAGGCGCCTTGAGCTCCAGCACTTCGGCCTGCAGCAGCACCTGTTCGAGCAGCTCGTCGATGCCCATGCCGGTCTTGGACGACACGGGAACAAAAGGCGATTCGCCGCCGTACTCTTCGGGCACCACCTCTTCCACCACCAGCTCCTGCTTGACGCGGTCGGGGTTGGCATCGGGCTTGTCCGACTTGGTGATGGCCACCACGATAGGAACACCGGCTGCCTTGGCGTGCTTGATGGCTTCCTTGGTCTGGGGCATGACGCCGTCGTCGGCCGCCACCACCAGAATCACGATGTCGGTCGCCTGGGCACCGCGGGCACGCATGGCCGTGAAAGCCTCGTGGCCGGGAGTATCGAGGAACGACACCATGCCGCGCGGCGTTTCCACATGGTAGGCCCCGATGTGCTGCGTGATGCCGCCGGCTTCGCCCGACGCCACCTTGGTGCGGCGGATGTAGTCCAGCAGCGAGGTCTTGCCATGGTCTACGTGGCCCATGACGGTGACCACCGGAGCACGCGGCAGCAACTCGACATTCTTGTGCTCGGTCTCGTCCTGGGTGAAGGCTTCCGGATCGTCCAGTGCCGCCACGACCGCCTTGTGACCCATTTCTTCCACCACAATCATGGCGGTATCCTGGTCCAGCGGCTGGTTCATCGTGACCATCTGGCCCATCTTCATCAGCGCCTTGATCACCTCGGATGCCTTGATCGCCATCTTGTGCGCCAGTTCGGCCACGGTGATGGTCTCGGGCACATGCACTTCAATGATGCGTGCCTCAGCGGTCGATGCGTGGGACTGGTGATTGCCACCACGATCGCGATCGTTGCCCCGGCGGCCACCGCCACCCTTGGGGCCTGCGCGCCAGGCGCTGCCACGAGCGGCACCACCGCCCGTGTCGCCACGGGTCTTGATTTCCTTCTTCTTGGCGGCGTCACCGGCCCAGCTCGACGAGAGCTTGGCCGACTTGACTTCCTTGCCACCACCCGCAGGCGCTGCAGGCGCCCCTGCCGTGCGCGGCGTTGCGCCGGGCACCGTGGCGGGCTTGTGCAGCGTACCCTTCTTGGCCTCGGCCGCAGGACGGGCTGCAGGCTTGGGTTCTTCGGGCTTCTTGGCCACCAGCACCTTGGCCGGTGCGGACATCATCGAGCGGATGGCAGCGGCCTCTTCCAGGGCTTTGCGGCGGCGCTCTTCCAAATCGGTGGCGCGGGCGCTTTCCTCGGCGGCACGGGCGCGGGACTCGGCTTCCGCCTTTTCGCGCGCTTCGGCCTGCGCAGCAACACGTGCAGCCGCCTCGGCGGCCTGTTCACGGGTCGCTTCCTGTTTCACGGCAGAAGCCTGGGCCTTCTTGCCGGCTTCCTGGGCCGCATAGGCGGCAGCACGCTCGGCGGCCTCGCGCTCGCGTTGCTCACGGGCTTCGCGCTCGCGGCGCTTTTCCGCCAGCTCTTCTTCCTGGCGGCTGATCAGCTCGGCCTGGCGGCGTGCTTCCTCTTCGCGGCGGACGAGTTCGGGGTTGTTGTCCTGCGCCGGCGCAGCAGACTCGACCTCCTGGGACTCGACAGGGGCCACGGGCTCGGGCGCAGGCGCGTCCGCGCTCTCATCGCGCTTGACAAAGGTGCGCTTCTTGCGCACCTCGACCTGGATCGTGCGCGCCTTGCCCGAGGCATCGGCCTGCTTGATCTCGCTGGTGGACTTGGTGACCAGGGTGATCTTCTTGCGATCTCCCTGGGCCACTCCATGGCTGGCCTGCAGATGGGCCAGAAGTTTCTGTTTGTCGGACTCGGTCAAGGCATCCGACGGAGCGGCCTTGACCACTCCCGCGGACTTGAGCTGGTCAAGCAGGACTTCAGGGGTTTTCTTGAGTTCGCTGGCAAACTCGGCGACAGTATTACTGGACATATTTGGTTCGTGCCTCCCTGACCTTTACTCTTGCCCCGCGAACCAATGTTCGCGCGCCTTCATGATCAAGGCCTTGGCATCTTCTTCGGACTGTCCGGTCAGTTCGGTCAGTTCATCAATGGCCAGATCGGCCAGTTCGTCACGTGTGTGCACGCCGCCTTCGGCGAGCTTGGCGATCAGTTCGGGTGTCACGCCCTCCAGATCGCGCAGGTCCTGCGAAACGCTCTCAACGCTGTCTTCGCGGGCAATTTCCATGGTGAGCAGCACGTCCTTGGCACGGGCGCGCAACTCGTTGACGGTTTCCTCGTCGAAACTTTCGATTTCCAGCATTTCCTGCAGCGGCACATAGGCCACTTCTTCGAGGCTGGTGAAGCCCTCCTCGATCAGGATGTCGGCGATTTCCTGGTCGACATCGAGCTTTTCCATGAACAGGCGGCGGGCCGAATCGGTCTCGTCGGCATGCTTCTGGGCCGACTCGGCGGCGTCCATGATGTTGATCTTCCAACCCGTCAGGTCGGACGCCAGGCGCACGTTCTGGCCGCCCCGGCCGATGGCGATGGCCAGGTTTTCCTCGTCCACCACCACGTCCATGGCGTGCTTTTCTTCGTCCACCACAATGGACTGCACATTGGCGGGCGCCAGGGCGCCGATGACGAACTGGGCCGGGTCTTCAGACCACAGCACGATGTCCACGCGCTCACCGGCGAGTTCATTGGTCACGGCGTTGACGCGTGTACCCCGCACACCCACGCAGGTGCCGATGGGGTCCACGCGGCGGTCGTGCGAGAGCACGGCGATCTTGGCGCGGCTGCCCGGATCGCGGGCGCAGGTCTTGATCTCCAGCAGGCCCTGCTCGATTTCGGGCACTTCGTGGCGGAACAATTCGATCATGAACTCGGGTGCCGAGCGCGACAGGATGATGGGAGCGCCGCGCAGCGTCAGGTCCACCTCCATGATCATGGCACGCACGCGGTCGCCGCTGCGCAGGTTTTCCTTGGGGATCATCTCGGTGCGGCGCAGGCGGCCTTCCACGCGGCCGGACTCGACGATGATGTCGCCCTTGTCCATGCGTTTGACCGTGCCGGTAAAGATCTTTTCGCCGCGCGACATGAAATCGTTGAGCAGCATCTCGCGCTCGGCGTCGCGGATCTTCTGCAAGATGACCTGCTTGGCAGCCATGGCACCGATGCGGCCAATCGGCACCGATTCAATGGCTTCTTCGATGTATTCACCGACCTCGATGTCCGCGACACGCTCGCGGGCATCCATGAGCATTTCTTCGGCATCCGGGTTCTGCAGGCCGGCGTCATCGGGAACCACCAGCCAGCGGCGGAAGGTTTCGTAATTGCCGCTGTCGCGATCGACCGACACGCGGATATCCACCTCGCCGGGGTACAGCTTCTTCGTCGCCTGGGCCAGGGCGGCCTCGACCGCCCCCAGAACCACATCGCGCTCAACGTTCTTCTCGCGCGAAATGGCCTCAACCAACATCAACAATTCGCGATTCATGCAACGACTCTCCTGTTTCTATCACCTGCAGACCCTGCCTTGCGGCGCAGCCCGACAACCCTCTATCCAGCGGCTCAGCCCAGCGTTTGTCCGGACTTTGCCCCCCGACCCTTGAAATCCACAATGGGCGCCAGCCGCGCGTCACGCAGCTCGTCCAGCGCAAAACCCAGAACCTGCAGCGGCGCCGGTGCGCGCTTCTTGCTCACCTTCTGGCCCGGCTTGACCGGCGGTTCATCGCTCCAGACGATCTGCCAGCCGCCGGCATCGGCGCGCGAGAGCAGACCGCGAAATTTTTTGCGCAAAGGGCTGACCTGCCCCGCCGCTGCCGCGCCCATCGGGCTTTTCAGCGTGATATCGATGACCGAACCGGCAAACCGCACGAAATCCTGCTCATGGCGCAGAGGACGATCGATGCCGGGCGACGACACCTCCAGGCGCTTGTAATCCACCCCGTCCACCTCCAGCGCAAACTGCAACTGGCGCGTGACTTTTTCGCAGTCTTCCACGGTGATGAACGGCTCGGGCAGCGCGGGCGCGCCCTCCACGGGCGCCGCCCACGGCAAATCAATGGTGATGCGCAACAGGCCACCAGGGCAGCGCTCAATCTCGACCAGGTCGTAGCCCAGGCCGATGACGATTTGCTCAACGATTTGCTGCAATGCCACGTTTGTGAAGTTCAATCCTGCAAAAACAAAAAACCCGATAACCCCCAGAGGCTTCGAGCTCCAAAAGCAAACGACCAAAAAAAACGGGCGGTTGGTACCCGCCCGTTTGGTCGTGAGAGCCGTATTGTAGCCTGTAACGCATTGATTTGCCAAGACAGGTTGCTACAAACTCCCACTCTTTGCGCATCCGCACGCAGGCACGGAGCCTGGCGCCTGGTTTTGTGTCAAAAATGCCTACAGCGCCCGTGCATCAGGCGCAGACAGCTAGCACTACGATAGCGGTTTGAGCAGCTCCGCCAGGTCGCCCTCGGTGAACAGCGGCTCCTTGCGGCCAGCGGCCCCGCTGTAGAGGCGGCCCGCCAGCTGCGCCTTGCGCTCCTGCATCTCCAGAATGCGCTCCTCGATGGTGCCCTGCGCCACCAGCTTGACCACCCAAACGCTCTGCGTCTGGCCGATGCGGTGGGCGCGGTCGGTGGCCTGCGCCTCCACGGCCGGGTTCCACCAGGGGTCGTAGTGGATCACCGTGTCGGCCTGCGGCAGGTTCAGCCCCACGCCGCCCGCCTTGAGGCTGATGAGGAACAGCGGCACCCGGCCACTGGTGAACTGCTCGATCAGCGCATCGCGCTTCTGGCTTTGCCCCGTCAGCTTGACCCAGGGCAGACCGCGTTTTTTAAGCTCGGCCTCGATCAGCGACAGCATGCCCGTGAACTGCGAGAACAGCAGAACCCTCCGCCCCTCGGCCAGCATTTCGGGCAGCAGCTCCATCAGCTGCTCCAGCTTGGCCGATGCCGTCACCTGCCGGGCGGCGTCCAGCGGCACCAGGCGCGGGTCGCAGCACACCTGGCGCAGCTTGAGCAGCGCATCGAGGATGGTGACCTGTGACCGTGCCAGTCCCTTGGTGGCCAGCGCCTCGCGCACGGTTTTCTCCATTCCCAGGCGAATGGTTTCATACAGGTCGGCCTGCGCACCGGTCAACTCGACCGGCATCACGGTGTCCACCTTGGGCGGCAGCTCATGCGCCACCAGCGCCTTGGTGCGCCGCAACATGAAGGGCGTGACGCGAGCGCGCAATTGCGCCAGGCGTTCGCTGTCGCCCTGCTTCTCGATCGGCTGGCGGAACAGTGTCTTGAAGCGCTGCTGGCTGCCCAGAAAACCCGGCATGAGAAAGTGGAACAGGCTCCAGATCTCCCCCAGATGGTTCTCCATGGGCGTGCCCGAAAGGCACAGCCGGTGGCGCGCCTGCAGGCTTGCCGCCACCTGAGCGGCGTGGGTGCTGGCATTCTTGATGTTCTGCGCTTCGTCCAGCACCACCAGATGCCACTGCGCGGCCAGCCAGCGCTCGCGGTCGCGCTGCAGCAGTGAATAGGGGGCGATGACGAGGTCGTATTCGGTCATGGCATGTGCCACGGCGTGCCGGTCCTTGCCATGCAGCACCAGACTGCGCAGCCCGGGGCAAAAGCGCTCGGCCTCGCGCCGCCAGTTGCCCATCAGGCTCACGGGCGCAATCACCAGTGCGGGCGCTGTCAGGCGCCCGGCATCCTTTTCCACCTGAATGTGCGCCAGTGTCTGCAGCGTCTTGCCCAGGCCCATGTCGTCGGCCAGGATACCGGCCAGGCCATGTGCGCGCAAAAACTGCAGCCAGTTCAGGCCCTGCTGCTGGTAGGGGCGCAAGCTGGCCTGCACGCCGGGCGGCACCGGCACCTCGGGCAACGCCGCCCTGCCCTGCAACTGGCGCGCCAGCGCGCGCAGGGCATCGGCCCCCTCCCAGACCACGCCCTCGCCCAGCACGGCGCTGGTGCGCAGGGCTTCCAGTCGCGAGAGCTTCAGGCTGCCCTGGGTGAAATCGTGCGCGCGCTCGCCCACCAGTTCGAGCAGCGCCGCCATCCAGGGGCGCAACGCCTGCGTGGGCAGACGCACAAAACCTTGCCCACCGGGCGCTTGGAGGAACACATGGGGCGGCAAAGTCGGCAGGCCGGTGGCCGGATCGGGCGGCTGGGCTGCGGCCGCTGCGATCAGGTCGGGCAGCCAGGGCAGGATGTCGTGGCGCCGCCCGTCGATCTCGACGCCCAGCGACAGCGCAAACCAGGGCGAGGTCGCCTCGTCGCCGCCCTGCGCATCCAGGCGCACCGCAATCTCCGGGGCACGGGCGATCCAGCCATCGAGCGCGGCGTCGGTCGTCAGGTCAAACCCCGCATCACGCAGCACGGCAAAGCCCTCGTCAGCCCATTCCAGCCAGGCCTGCTGCGGCTGTGGGCCGGGAATGCCGAAAACCCCGCCACTTCCCAGGCTCTCGATCCCCAGAGCGTGCAGGCGGGCCATGGCATCGCCTTCGGCGGCCAGGTCGCGCTGCAGCAACACCCGGCCCCCGGCGCCCTCGACCAGCACCGCCGTGGGGCCTTGCGCCCACCAGCCCCGATGGCCCTGGTAGTCAAAGCACAGCTGCGCCGTGATGCGCCCGTGGCGCGGCACGTCTGCGGCCGGGGTGGGAGTCAGGTGCAGGCAGGCCCGGGGCGCTATGCCATTCAAGCGCTCCAATACCTGCAGCACCGGGGGCAAGGGAATAGCGGCGCCCAGGCGCTGCGCCACTTCGGCCTGGCGGCTGCGCAAGGCCTCGATGGCAAAGGGCGGAGCCTGAAGCAGCACCTCGACCTGCGCGGGCGCGAGCCCCTGCGCCTGCACCGGACCGCACAGGCCCAGCGCCGTATCGAGGTACACCGGCGGGCTGTTCAGGCACAGCGTGGCCGTGGGGCTGGGCAGGCGGGCGCGCAGCGCCCAGGCCGCCTCACCACCGCGCGCGGCAGGCGCCTCCTGCCAGTCCCAGGCCAGAGACAGCGGCTCGCCCCAGCGCAGGGCAGCGCCCACCGTGGAGCCCCCTGCATCGGCATACAGACGCCCGGTGGCGGCGGCCTGCTGCACGGCCAGCAAACCGACCTGGCCTTCAAGCACCGCGCAGGGCGCGGCACTGTAGGCCGAGTAATAACTGTGGCTGTGCGGCATGGCGCGCAGCAGTTGCAGCACCTGGCGGTCGTTGTCGGTGGCGCTGTCGTACACCGCCTGCCCCTTGGCGGGCGGGGTTCGCAGCTGCCTGGGCTTGGCCCAGCCCCCCGTCACCTTGGGGTACGACACCACGGCTTCGAGCTGCAGGCGGGGCGCCGTGCGTGGGGCGCCCACCACGGACAGCAGGTACAGGTACTGCTCCGGGCGCTCTTCCCGCCCTTTCCCGGCCTGCCCGATGGCCGGCACCCCGGCTCGCTCCAGCGCCAGCAGCCAGTTGACGAGCTGGGTCTCGGCTTCCAGGCGATGGATTTCGGCGATGCGGCCCTGCACCTCCTGGCGCACGGTGTTGCCCGCAACGCTGCGGCCCGGCATCGCGACCTGCGCCTTCATCGTGGACACCGGCGCGCCCTGGTGGGCCGCATGGACCATCAGCGCCACGCCATGCTTGCACTGGCGGCCTACGGGGCAGGTGCAGCGGCCATGCCAGAAGTCCACCTCGCCATTGGGCATCAGGCCCATCTCGATCGACACCTCGTACGGCAGGGGCTGGCTGCCCTGCACCTCGCCTTCCAGCAGCCAGTGGTCATCGAGCGGAACAACATTCAGCTGCCGCACCTTGCCACCCCGGAACAAGTCCATGCCGCGCGCCCAGGGGCCGGAATCACACAAGGCCCGCAAGGACGCGGGCGGGAACCACAGGGGCATGGGCATGAATTTTCAATCAAATAGGGCTCAAACGCTTTACTAGCATGCGCAAACAGCTATCATAAAAAGAGCAAATTCTGCGCTTGCCAAGCCGGCATCCGTGGCGGGCACCCGGTCTGGGGGCCGGATCGGCATTTCAGCCGTGGGCGGTGCGCACACGCTCGAACACGGCCTGCGCCTGCGGGTCTGCGCGGGCGCTGCTCTGGTCCGCTTGCAGGCTCTCGATGAGGCGCGAAAGCACTCCGGCCTGCGGCAACAAGGGCCCCAGGAAGCGTGCGGTCTGGCCATCGGCAATGAGCAGCGTGGGGAAGGTTTCCACATCGAGATCACCCGCCACATCGGCCTCGTCCTCGATGTCCACCCAGACGAAGCGCACGCCGGGGTAAGCCGGGGCCAGCGCATCGAAAAGCGCCCGGTAATCGCGGCAGGTGCCGCACCAGTCGGCGCACAGGCACACCACCCACCAGCCGCTGGCGGCGGGTGGGCAGGCAGGATCGGGCAACGCGACCGGGCTTTCCATCGACTCAGTTCCTGTCAGGGGTTGCGCGCCTCGCGGGCGCGGTAGGCGTCGATGGTACCCACTCCCGGCGCCTGATTGCCCCAGGCATTGCGCACAAAGCTCAGCACCGCTGCCACGTCCTCGTCGCCCAGCACCTGACGGAACGGCGGCATGCCGTGCGGGCGCGGGTTGCCGGCCGTGGCGGGCAGGTAGCCGCCCTGCAGCACCACGCGCAGCAGGTTGGTGGTGTCGGCCTGCAGCACGGCGCGGTTGCCCGCCAGTGCGGCAATGGCCCCGGGAACGCCCTGCCCCTGGTCGCCGTGGCATTGGGCGCAATGCTGCTCGTACACCTTGGCGCCCCTTGCCAGGGCGGCGGCGGCGGGTGGCTCGGCCACCACTGCAGGGGCACTGCGTTGCGGCAACGCCTGCAGATAGACAGCGATGGCGCGCGCGTCCGTCGGGGTCAGATGCTGCGTGCTGCGGAACACCACCTCGGCCATGGGCCCGGTCACCGAGCCCTGGGGCGCCACGCCGGTTTGCAGCAGTGCCACCACATCCTGCAACGGCCACTGCGCCACACCGGCCTCGGTAGGCATATCGAGCGCCGGGGCATACCAGCCCTGCCCCGCAACCGTCCCGCCGCCCAGGGCCTGCGCCTTGCGCTCCGCGCCCAGCGCGTTGCGCGGCGTGTGGCAGGCCGTGCAATGGCCCAGGCCCTGCACCAGGTAGGCACCCCGGTTCCATTCAGCGCTGCGCGACAAGTCCTCCGGGGGCTGGCCCGGCCGGAAATACAGCGCGCGCCAGACGGCCAGGGCCGCCTGCGTGCTGAAGGGAAAGCGCAACGCATGCGGCGTGCGGGGCTGGGCCACGGCCGGCAGGCTGCGCAGATAGGCGTACAGGGCGTCGGAGTCCTCCCGCGTGACCTGCGTGTAGTTGGGGTACGGAAAAGCCGGGTACAGCAGGCGCCCGTCGCGCGAGCGCCCATGGTGTAGGGCACGCCAGAAGTCGGCCGACGACCACGCGCCGAGGCCCGTCGCGACGTCGGGCGTGAGGTTGCCGGCAAAGACCTTGCCGAAGGGTGTCTCGATGCCGCGCCCGCCCGCATATGCGGCACCGCCGCGCGCCGTGTGGCAGCCTGCACAGCTGCCCCCGCGCGCCAGATAGGCACCGCGCGCCACCTGCGCCGCAGTCGCCGGCACCTCCTCTGTCATGGCAGGCAAAGGCGCTTCGCCCCGCAGGTTGAGCGCCACCACGGCCGCCACGACGAGGGCAGCAAGCGTTGCCGCGATAGACATCAAAACCACCCTGCGCCACGCCATCATTCAGCGCTCCGCCGCCACCGGCAGGCCCTCGACCCCACCGCAGCGCACCGGCATGGCGGCGGGCAGCCGGGCCGCTGGCTTCCCCCGGCCCGGCACGGGCTGCGCTGCCAGCCAGGCCGACACGGCACCCACATCCTCCGGCGTGAGCCGGAGTGCAATGTCGGCCATGCAGTCGGGGGCCTGGGCACGGCGCTGACCTGTCGCCCAGGCGCCGATCTGGCTGTTGAGATAGTCGCGCGGCAGGCCCAGCAGGCCAGGAATGGATGGATCCACACCCGTCAAGGCCGGTCCGTGGCATTGCACGCAGGCCGGGATGCGGCGCGCCGCATCGCCCTGCTGCACCAGTGCGCGGCCCCGTTCGAGCACAGCGGGCGGGGCCTGCGGGGCAGGCGGTGGAGGGTATGGCAGGTCGAGCGTGGCGAAGTGCGCGGCGATCTCGCGCAGGTAGTCATCGGTGAGATGTTCGATGAGATGGGTCATGGGCGGGTAGCTGCGCCGTCCATCGCGAAAGTGGAGCAACTGGTTGGTCAGGTAACCCGCAGGCTTTCCCGCAATGCGCGGAAAAAAGCCTTCCGACGTAGCCCGGCCCTCCTTGTCGTGGCACTGGGTGCAGGCACGCACGCGCGGCGCGATGTCGCCCGGGGCAGACACCCCGACCACAGGCGCCGCCAGCGCCGCGCACCCCCATCCGCCCGCCCATCCCAACACGAAAGCAGCAGCCAGACGACGGAAAAAGCCAAGACTCATGGAAGCATTGTCGCCCGTGCGGGACGAGAGCGTTCCGCACCCAGGCTTTTCCCCGCATCGGCCACGTCCGGCCTACCCACGCGAGCCTGCGCAGAGCCCTCTCCCCGTACAATATTGCGATGCACCATTTCCAGCGCAACGCCTTGCATACACCGGCACACGTCCGGGGCAAGGCGCTGCCGCGCGGGTATTTCAGTGCCGTCACGCCGCCATAGCGCGGCTCCCCATCACTGCCCCCCTTGCCGGGGCGGACATTCCCTTTACAGCTCCACCGGCCTGTTCTCTGACCCGCTGGTGGCCCATTCCCTTTCCAATCGGTTCCGCCGCTACGCATGGCGCGCCGGGCTGCATTGCCTATGACTCTTTCTTCGATCAAAAATACTTGGCTTTCCAATATCCGGGGCGACGTGCTGGCCGGCCTGGTGGTAGCGCTGGCGCTCATCCCCGAGGCCATTGCCTTTTCCATCATCGCCGGGGTGGACCCCAAGGTGGGGCTGTACGCCTCGTTCAGCATGGCCGTGGTCATTGCCTTCGCGGGCGGACGCCCCGGCATGATCTCGGCGGCCACCGGAGCCATGGCGCTGGTGATGGTGACGCTGGTCAAAGACCACGGCCTGCAGTACCTGCTGGTGGCCACCTTGCTGACCGGGATGCTGCAGATCGGGGCGGGTCTGCTCAAGCTGGGCGCCCTGATGCGCTTTGTCTCACGCTCTGTGGTGACCGGGTTTGTGAACGCGCTGGCCATCCTGATCTTCATGGCGCAACTGCCCGAGCTGACCCACGTGGGCTGGCAGGTGTACGCCATGACGGCGGCGGGCCTGGCCATCATTTATGGCTTTCCCTACATCACCAAAGCCGTGCCGTCACCGCTGGTCACCATCGTGGTGCTCACGGGCGTGTCGATAGGGCTGGGGCTGGACATCCGCACCGTGGGCGACATGGGCGAATTGCCCGACAGCCTGCCCGTGTTCCTGCTGCCCGATGTGCCGCTGACGCTGGAAACCCTGTGGACCGTGCTGCCCTACTCCGCCACGCTGGCGGTGGTCGGCCTGCTCGAATCGATGATGACGGCGTCCATCGTCGATGAACTCACCGACACCGCCAGCAACAAGAACCGCGAATGCGTGGGCCAGGGCGTGGCCAATATTGCCACCGGCTTCATTGGCGGCATGGCGGGCTGCGCGATGATCGGGCAGTCGGTCATCAACGTGAAGTCGGGCGGGCGCGGTCGCCTGTCCACATTGGTGGCGGGCGTTTTTCTGCTCATCCTGGTGGTGTTCCTCGGCCCCTGGGTGAAGCAAATCCCTATGGCCGCGCTGGTGGCCGTGATGATCATGGTGAGCATCGGCACCTTCAGCTGGGATTCGGTGCGCAAGCTGCGCGGGCACCCACCCAGCTCGTCCATCGTGATGATCGCCACGGTGGTGGTCACCGTGTCCACGCACGACCTAGCGAAGGGCGTGTTCGTCGGTGTGCTGCTGTCGGGCATTTTCTTTGCCCACAAGGTGGGCAAGGTGCTGCGCGTGGACCGCAGCAGCGAGGACGAGGGACGCGTGCGCGTGTACGGCGTGGTCGGCCAGGTGTTCTTTGCCTCGTCCGAGGCATTTCTGGGCGCCTTCGACTTCAAGGAAGTGGTGCCCAAGGTGCGCATTGATGTGAGCCTAGCCCATTTCTGGGACATCACCGCCGTGAGCGCGCTCGACAAGGCCGTGCTCAAGTTCCGCCGCGAGGGCACCGAGGTGGAGGTGATGGGCATGAACGAGGCCAGCACCACGTTGATGGACCGCTTCGCCATCCACGACAAGCCCGGCGCCGTCGAGCAGTTGATGCATTAAATTCACGCCAAGGAGACACACCATGAACAAGGTATACGCCTGCATTGACGGCCTGGCCACCACCTCCGCCGTGATCGACTGGGCCGCGTGGTCGGCCCGGCGTCTGTCCGTGCCACTCGAACTGCTGCATGTGCTCGAGCGCCCGCCCGAACTGCCCCATGTGGGCGACTACAGCGGCGCGCTGGGGCTGGGCGCCCAGGAGGTGCTGCTGCAACAGCTCAGCGCCCTGGACGAGCAACGCGGCAAACTGGCCCAGGAAGCCGGGCGCCAGATACTGCAAAACGCCCGTGATCGCGCCAGCGCCGCAGGTGTGCAGCAGGTGGACGGCCGCATGCGCCATGGCGAGCTGGTGGACACGCTGCTGGAGTTGGAGCCCGACGCGCGCCTGTTCGTGCTGGGCGAGCACTACCACGCCAGCAGCCCGCGCAGAATTCACCTCGACCACCATGTGGAGCGCGTGATTCGCGCCGTCAAACGCCCGGTGCTCGTGGCCACAGCTGACCAATTTGTGGCACCCGAGCGCTTCGTGATCGCCTACGACGGCAGCGCCACCGCACGCAAGACCGTGGACATGGTGGCCGCAAGCCCCCTGCTGCAGGGCCTGCCTGCCCTGGTGGCCATGGTGGGCGCAGACACCCCCACCGCACAAAACGCCTTGCAGGACGCCAGGCACATACTGCAGGGCGCAGGCTTTGCCGTGGAAACCACCTTGCTGCCGGGCGAGCCCGAGCAGGCCCTGCCCGACCTGCTCCCATCACAAGGGGCAGCCCTGCTGGTGATGGGCGCCTATGGCCACTCGCGCATCCGCCACCTGATGGTGGGCAGCACCACCACCACGCTGCTGCGGCTGAGCACGGCGCCGGTGTTGATCCTGCGTTAAGCGGTCTTTCGGCAAGCGAAAATGCTATCGTATTTATAGCTTCCAGCGCTTATTCAATAAGCTCTGGATGCCTAAAAAGCTTCAAACAAGCCATTTCTGCACCTCGGCCACCGTGGGGATGCGCCCACTGCTGACGAGTTTGTCGTTGATGACCAGGCCCGGCGTTGACAGCAGGTCAAAGGCCAGGATCTCCTTCATGTCGGTCACCTTGACGAAGTCGGCCTGCACATGGGCGTTGTCTGCGGCTTCGCGTGCCACGGCTTCGAGCTTTTTGCAGTTGGCACAGCCAGAGCCCAGTATCTTGATGGTCAGCATGGTTCTTTCTCCTCGGGTTGAAGTTCAGGCGGCGGGTTCAGCCCGCTGGCGACGGCGCAGCCAGGCCAGGGCAACGGCCAGCGCGAGCAGCAGGGTGCCCAGCGCTCCCGCGAGCGGCACGCTGCCCAGGCCATCCACCCAGGCACCATAAACCAGCCCCGCGCAGATGCTGAACAGCGCCACCATCCCCACGTAGGCAGCCGTCTTGGTGCGGCCGATCACGGCGGCCACCATCAGCATGCTCTGCAGGCTCAGTTCGGGGTCGGCCATCAGGTAGGCCAGCAAGGGACCCGGATGCATGCCCAGGTCAAGGAACATGCGCGCCACAGGCACCTCCACCAGCGTGGGGAAATACATGAACACGCCAAACCCGACGGCCACGGCATTGGCCAGCACCGTGTTGCTGCCTGCCAGACTCTCGATCCATTCGGGGCGGATGACCTGGCGCACCATGCCCACAATGAACACCCCGACCACCAGCAGCACAAAGATCTGCTTGACGAAGCGCCAGGCCTCCCACAGCCAGGCGCGCCAGTCATCGGCGGGCAACCGGCGGGCAAAGTGCCACACGGCTCCTAGCGTCAGGCCCACGGCCAGAAAGCGGCCCGTCAACGCCACCTCCAGGCCCCCGGGCTGGGGCGTGAGCCGCAGTGCCGCCACCAGCAGGGTGCTGGCAGCCAGGCCCAATGCCAGCCAGGTCCAGCGGTTGGCACCTTCGATGATGTTTTCCAGCCCCCGCCAGGCGGTTGCAGCAATGAGCAAGAGCAAGCCGATCAGCACCGACCCCTGAAAACTCACGCCCTCCTCGCCTTTGGCCGCATCAAAGGGCACCCAGTGGAACAGCGTGGCCTGCCACGCCTCGGCCCAGGGAATAGGCAGTTGCACCGTGGCCACGGTGGCCGTCAGCGGCCAGAGCTTGAGCGTGCCGGCAATCAGCAAAGCCACCAGCGACAGCAGCACGCCCAGCGCCGCCGGGGCAATGCGGGCCTGCTCGGCGAACAGGGTGTCCGTCTGGGCGTCGTGGCTGGCATCGTCGCGCCAGAAGATCAGCGCCATCAGCAGGCCAATGCCGATGCCGAACAGCAGGCACATCACCACACGCGCCACGGCAAATTCCGGCCCGAGAATGCTACCCGTGTAGGCCAGCGCCATGATGTTGCCCGCCGGCGCAAAGAACAGGAAAGTGATGGCCGGCCCAATGCCCGCACCCTTGCGGTAAATGCCGGCGAACAAGGGCACGATGGTGCACGAGCACACCGCCAGCAACGAACCCGCCGCCGCAGCGGCCGGATAGGACACATAGGCCGGTGTGGCACGCCCCAGCCAGCGCGTGATGCTGGCCTTGGGAATCAGCGCTGCCATGGCCCCGGCAATGAAGAAGGCGGGCAACAGGCACAGCAGCACATGCGCCGCCAGGTACGCGGCCAGGCTGCCGGCACCGCCTTCAATCAACCGGAGCATCCATTCCATGCCGTTCCCCTCCATTTGTGCGATTGCTGACGAAATTCCATCATCCGCCAAAGGCCCCGGCCAGCATCAGGCGTCAAACCAGTGCTGCGTGCGGTTGACTAGCGCCACCAGCGACAGCATCACCGGCACCTCGACCAGCACGCCCACTACGGTGGCCAGCGCCGCGCCCGAGTTCAGGCCGAACAGCGAGATGGCCACCGCCACGGCCAGCTCGAAAAAGTTGGACGTGCCGATCAGGCAGGCCGGCCCGGCCACGTTGTGCGGCAGCTTCAGCCAGCGTGCCGCCACCAGGGCAATGGCGAAGATGCCGTAGCTCTGCACGATCAGCGGCACGGCGATCAATGCGATCACCAGCGGCTGCGCCACGATGGTCCCCGCCTGGAAGCCGAACAGCAGCACCACGGTGGCGATCAGCCCGACGATGGACCAGGGCTTGAGCCACGCCACGAAGTCGGCTACCGATTGGCCCGAGCGGCGCTGCAGCATGTGGCGCGTAGCCATGCCCGCCGCCAGCGGCAGCACGACGTAGAGCACGGTGGAGAGCACCAGCGTCTCCCACGGAACCGTCACGTTGGTCACGCCCAGCAGGAAGGCGGCGATGGGTGCAAACGCGACCACCATGATGAGGTCGTTGATGGACACCTGCACCAGCGTGTAGTTGGCGTCGCCCTTCACGAGCTGGCTCCAGACGAACACCATGGCCGTGCACGGCGCCACGCCCAGCAGAATCATGCCTGCGATGTATTCGCTGGCCGATTGCGGATCGACCCAGGGCGCGAAAAGATATTGGAAAAACAGCACGCCCAGCGCCGCCATGGTGAAGGGCTTGATGAGCCAGTTGACCACCAGCGTGAGCAGCAGGCCACGCGGCTTCTTCCCAACATCCTTCACGGCGCTCCAGTCGATCTGGATCATCATCGGGTAGATCATCACCCAGATGAACACGGCCACCACCAGGTTGACATGCGCCAGTTCCAGCGCTGCGATGGCCTGGAAGGCGCTGGGTGCCAGCAGCCCCAGGCCCACCCCGGCCAGCATGCCCAGGCCCACCCAGACGGTCAGGTAGCGTTCGAACAATCCCATTTCAGACTCCGGCAGTGGGCAGGACTTCGCCCGCCAGTTGCAGCAGGCGCGGCACACCCACGGGTTCCTCACTCATCAGCGGCACCACGGCATGGCGCGCGGCGTGGTGCGTGGCCACAGCCTCGATCTCTCGCAGCTCGTTGCGGGCACGCTGGCGCAGCAGCGGCGAGGTGACGCGGGCCGCGGCCACGCTGTTGTTCACCACCCAGGCCCAGGGCTCGATGCCCGCGCGGCGCAGGTCGGCCTGCAGGTTCGCGGCTTCGAGCACCGGCGTGGTCTCTGCCAGCGTGGCGATGAGCACCTTGGTCTGCTTCGGGTCCTGCAGCTGCATCATGGGCGTGGTGAAGTGCAGGCCCTTGTCGCCCATCTGGCGCACGATGTCGCGGTGGTAGGCGCCGGTGGCGTCGAGCAGCAGCAGCGTGTGACCCGTGGGCGCGGTGTCCATCACCACAAACTTGCGGCCCGCCTCGCGGATCGCGCGCGAGAAGGCCTGGAACACCGCGATCTCCTCGGTGCACGGCGAGCGCAGGTCTTCTTCGAGCAGAGCGCGGCCCGCGGCGTCAAGCCCTGCGCCCTTGCTGGCCAGCACCTGCTGGCGGTAGCGCTCGGTCACCTCGTGTGGGTCGATGCGGCTCACGCTCAGGTGCTCCAGCGTGCCATTGAGCGTCTCCATCAGGTGCGCCGCCGGGTCGGAGGTGGTCAGGTGCACCTCGTGGCCCCGGTGCGCCAACGCCACGGCCACGGCGGCGGCCAGCGTGGTCTTGCCCACGCCACCCTTGCCCATGAGCATGACCAGGCCGTGGCCGTCCTGGGCAATCTCGTCCACCAGGCGGGCGAGGCTGGGCGTCTGCAGCACGGGCGCCGCGCTGTCGCTGACGGCAGCGGGCGACACAGCAGCATCACCGTCCAGCAACTGGCGCAGGGCGTCGATACCCACCAGGTCGAAGGGCTTGAGTGGCAACAAGTCCAGCGGTAGCAAACGCAGGCCTTCGGGCAAGGCGGCCAGCGCCGCCTGCTCGCGCCGGCACACGGCGGCGGCCAGCGGGTCATGATCGGCTTCGGCCAAAGGCAGCACACCGTTAACCACCAAATACTGCTGGCGCAGCCCGATGGCGGCCAGCTCAGTGTGGGTGCGCGCGGCCTCGCGCAGCGTGGCGGGCTGGGCGCGCGCCACCAGCACCAGGCGGGTGTGGGCAGGGTCGGCCAGGGCGTCCACGGCGGCTTTGTAGCGCTCGCGCTGCTTTTCCAGCCCGGCCAAAGGCCCCAGACACGAGGCATCGCCCTTGCCGGCCTCCAGGAAGCCGCTCCAGGCGCCGGGCAACTGGAGCAGCCGGATGGTGTGGCCCGTGGGCGCCGTGTCGAACAGGATGTGCTCGTACTGCGCGTGCAGCGCCGTGTCGGTCAGTAGCGCGGTGAATTCGTCGAAGGCGGCGATCTCGGTAGTGCAGGCGCCCGAGAGCTGTTCTTCAATGCCCTTGACCACCGCATCGGGCAGCACCCCGCGCACCGGGCCGACGATGCGGTCGCGGTAGCCCTGGGCGGCAGCCTGCGGGTCGATCTCCAGCGCCGCCAGGCCCGGCACACCGGGCACGGGTGTGGTGTGGTTGCCGATGGCGATGCCGAACACCTGGCCCACGTTGGAGGCGGGGTCGGTGCTCACCAGCAGCACACGCTGGCCCTGCGCCGCCAAACGCAGCGCGGTGGCGCATGCGAGCGATGTCTTGCCTACACCGCCCTTGCCGGTGAAGAAAAGGAAGCGGGGAGGCTGGTCAAGAAAATGCATGTCGGAATGGGGTGAGGGTACGGAAGCGAAACCGATCAAGCCGGCTTCAGCCGCAGCAGCCACCCGAACAGCAGTTGCCAGCGCTCTCGGCCTTGGCAGCAGCAGGCGCGGCAAGCCCCGCCCAGCGCGCCAGATCGGCGCGCGAGGGGTAGCGGCCCGCCAGCACAACCAGGCCATCGACCAGCGTGAGCGGCAGTGCTTCCTGCCCGGCGCGCTCCAGGAAGGCCTTGACCGGCGCGTTCTCGGCAAACGCCATGGGCTGCTGGGCGAGGTTGAAGCGTTCCAGCTGGGCACCGTTCTGGCGCGCCCAGTCGGCGTCGGCCGAGAAGTTGACGAGGCTCTGGTCCACGTCGGTGCCGCACACGCCGCTGCTGCAGCACAGGGCCGGGTCAAAAATCTGGATGGTGCTCATGGGGAAGGCTCCGTAACGGTGGGAAAATCAATGGGCGGACAGGCCGCGTGCGGTGTCCTGCAGCAGGCTCTTTTGCAGCTTTGCGGGCGGCAGGCTCATCAGAAGCTCCAGGCGGCGGCCAATTTCATGCAGGGTGTGGCGGAAGGCCTCGCGCTTGACGGCGTCGGGTGCATCGCCGGCGGAAGGGTCGGCGTAACCCCAGTGCGCCGTGGCCGGGTGGCCGGGCCATACGGGGCACGCCTCGCCCGCCGCGCTGTCGCAGACCGTGATGATGAGGTCCATGTGCGGCGCGCCCGGGACGGCAAACTCGTCCCAGGTCTTGCTGCGCAGCCCTTCCGTGGACACCCCGGCGTGCTGCAGCACGTCCAGCGCCAGGGGGTGCGGCTGCTGGCCGGGCCGGGGGCTGCTGCCCGCCGACCAGGCCTGAAAGCGCCGCGCGGGTGCCTGGCGGTCCAGGTGGTTCAGCAGGGCCTCGGCCAGGATGCTGCGAGCGGAGTTGTGGGTGCAGAGAAACAGGACATTCAGCATGGTTTGGGCTGCTCAACAGGATGGGGGGGAGGCAGGCTGGGATCCAGCAGCTGGCTGGCTGCAATCAGCCCTGCGCGCACCAGCAGCGCTTCGGGGATCACCTCGTGGGTCGTGCCGTTGATTTCGAGCGTGCGGCACTCTTCATCGCCGCAGGCGTCGCAGCAGGGGCTGCTGCCACGGCGCGCACCCAGCCAGTCCTCCAGAGGGCGGCCGCCCACCCAGATACGGTTGGACTGGTCCGGCTGCTGCAAAAAGGTGGCGGGATCGATCTCGTGCGTCTCCAGCACCGGACGCACTCCCAGGGGCTCCAGGGCGTCGCGCAGCCGGTCCACCGCGCGCTGCACTTCCTGCTGGGTTCCGGCGCAGCGCGGGCAGGTGGAGCCCGTGGTGTCCACGAGGCGCTGCCAGGTGATGGTGAGTGTTTTCATGGGCATTCAGTGCAAACAGGTATTGCATTCGGGCGCAGGCAAGCTTCGGGGTGGCCTCCGCAGCATTCGTCGGTGAGGTAGCCAATCAGGTCGGACATCAATGCCATGTTGGCGCGGTAGCGCTGGAAGCGCCCCTCCTGCGTCACGGCCAGCAGCCCGGACTGCGTCAGTGCCTTGAGGTGGAACGAGAGGTTGGTGGCAGGCAAGTCCAGCGCGGCTGCAATCTCCCCGGCCACCAGCCCCTGCGGCCCTTGCTGGACAAGGAGCCGGAACACGTCCAGCCGGACGCTGGAGGCCAGCGATTCGAACACGGTTATGGCAGTGGGCTTGTCCATATTTCGATTATTCAACAATTGTTGAATTATTGCAATGATCTCTTTCGCGTCCCCTGTGGCAGCCCGCCCCCACGGGCTCAGAGGCAGCGGCTTTCAGCCCACCGTCTCGAAGTCGATGAACCCCCGCTCGACGTCGGTACGGACCAGCCGAACACGGAGCCTCTGCCCCACTTCCAGGCTCGCATCCTCGCCCAGCAGCATGCCCTCGACCGGAGGCGTGAAAATGCGCACCCAGGTGGCAGATTCGGTGCGGCCGGTAATGATGGCGTCGAACGTCTGGCCCACCTGCCCTTGTAGAAAAAGCGCCGCTTCCGACTTGCGCACACTGCGCTCGACCTTCTGCGCAGCGTCTTCCTGGCGCGTGCAGTGCTCGGCCAGAATGGCCAGCTCCGCCGCACCGTAGGGCGAAGGGGCACCGGTCAACAGGGCCTTGACCATGCGCAGGGTGATGAGGTCGGGGTAGCGGCGATTGGGCGCCGTGGAATGCGTGTAATCGCGCACCGCCAGACCGAAGTGCCCTATGGGCTCCCCCCGGGGAGATTCCACCACGTACTCTCCCGAACCCATCAGCTTGACAATGACCAGCGACAGATCGGGAAAACGCAGCGGATCGGCCTTGCGCTGGCGGGCCAGAAAAGCCTCCAGCGCCCGCGAATCGGGTTCGGGCGGCAATTCCTCCCCGTATTTGCGGGCCACCTGCTGGATGCGTTGCCAGCGCTCGGGCGAGCGCACCACGCGCCGCAGGGCACTGCGGTCATGTTGCGCCAGAAACTGGGCGGTGCAAGTGTTGGTGGCGATCATGAATTCCTCGATCAGCTGGCGCGCCCGGTTCTGCACCTGCTGCTGGATACCGACCACACGGTCCCCCTCGAACACCGCGCGGGGCTGGAAGGTTTCAAAATCCAGCGCGCCGGCAGCGCGGCGGCGCACACGCATGCGCTGGGCCACGGCATCCTGCGTGCGCAGTTGTTCAGCCATGCCGGGCACGGCACGCACAGCGTCGGGCATGTCAGCCTCGCCCTCGATCCATGCGGCCACGGCGTCATAGGCCAGCTTGACCTGGTTGCGCACCCGGGCACGGTGCACGGTGGAGTGGGTCACCTCGCCTTGCGCGTCCACCACCATCTCCGTCACGATGGCCATGCGGTCTTCGCCCGGATTGAGCGAGGTCAGCTGCGTGCTGAGCCGCTCGGGCAGCATCGGGAACACCCGGGCCGAGGTGTAGACCGACGTGGTGTTGGTGCGTGCATGCTGGTCAATGGCCGTGTTCTTCTTGACCAGCACATCCACATCGGCCACAGCCACAAAAATCTTCACGGCCTCGCTCCCCATCTGACCGCATGCCGTGAGCTGGTCGAGATCGAGCGAATCGTCGTTGTCGATCGAGCACCAAGGCAGATCGGTCAGGTCGCGGATGCGGGAGTCGGACTCATCGACCGTGCCATCGATCGACTCCAGCTGCCGCAGGGCAGGCGCCGGAAATTCCGGCTCCAGCCCCCGCTCCTTCATGGCATCAATGGCTATGCGAACCAGATCACTGCGGTGAAAGACGTGTTTTGAACTCATGGGTCAAATGTAGAGGACGAACACTGCGGCCGCCTGCCACACCACGCGAAGCCGGAATATCAATCATCCTGCCCTGCAGCCTTGCGTTCGTGCATCGCCACCGATTCACTCCAGGCCTGGGACGACTGCTCGAACACCGTGCGAAAACGCAGCACCTGCCAGGCCATCCAGGCCAGCATGACTGCCAGCACGCCCAGCAGGCCATACACCACTCCGGGGTGAAAGCGCTCGGACTCCATGCGCTCCAGGCGCTGCTGCAATGCCAATGCTGCGGCCCGGTCGCTGGCGGCCTGCATGCGCAAGGCGGCCAGCTCGTCCTTGAACGCCTGGGGGGGCGTCGTGTCCTCCGAGGTGCCCGACTGCGGCGCACTGGCAGCCTGCGCCGGCGCGTCCGGGCCAGCAGGCGCGGACGCTGCAGAAGCCATCGGCCCAGAAGCCGCCGCAGAGGCCCCGGCGGCGGGCGCCAGCACGACCGCCAGCGGTTCCATCACCAACCGAGCCCCCGAGGGCTTGGGGGCGGATGCCGGTACAGCGGGCGGCTTGGCGAGCCGGGGTTTGGCGGCAGATGCAGGCACCTGGGCCGGGCGCGCCTGGCGCACAGGGGGTGCCAATACCACCGCAGGGGCCGTCTCTTCAGCCACCGGCGGCCTGGCGCCAACTTGGTCGGGTGGCCTGCCAACCGCTTCACCGCGGCCTGGTGGGGTGGGCAAGGCCCCTGATCGGCCGGAGTTACCAGCGAACGAGCGCTCGGATGCGGCCGGTGGCGCTTCTGCTTCGACCCGCGGAATGACTATCGGGGCGGTGGAGGGAACGATGGAATCCGGCAAATCGACCAGAAACACATAGGTTCGCGTGATGCTTCCAGTGCACCCGGCCGAAAGGTGGATGGTGAGCACCGGCTCGTCTGCCTGCCTGAACGACTGCACGCGCACGACGGGCGAACGGCCCGCCACCGATGGCAAGGGCGAAACCTGGACCTGCCCCGCGCCCCAGGGGTTCTCGCCCGAGACGATACGGGCAGACAGGCACGCAGCTTCCAGGTCCATGCCGGGATCAAGATGCACATCGAACGAGACGTCCACCGGCCTGCCCAGCAACACCTGCCCGTGCGCATGGCCCAGTGAAAATGCAGATGTACTGCCGACAGCCAAACCACAGAGCCCGGCCATCAATATGTTACGTGTTCTCACATTGTTTTCCTGTGGTTGCAGTTCATTCTGTCACCAAAGAACACTCCTTTAAAGTGCTGCCCGAGTTATTTGTTCGGGCAAGCAGGAACGATGGCTCCGCCCTCATCTACACTGAAATGCAAGCCATCGGACGCCAGCTCGATCGAGATGGGCATGGAGCGTTCTGGGTTACCGGGCACGCCATTGCAGGCACGACCGAGCGCATTCCCTGGTTTGAAGTCTGAGATGCTTCACGTGCAACCCCTTCATACCCCCCTCCCTGCCGACAAAACTCCCGCCCGGGGACTGAGTTCTGATGTCGCCGCACGCCGCCTCGCTTCCGAAGGCCCCAACCTGTTGCCGGGGAGCGCGCCGAAATCCACGGCAACCATCGTGCGCGATGTGGTCACCGAACCCATGTTCCTCATGCTGCTGGCCGCCGGCGGCATCTACCTGGCGCTGGGCGACCGCGCCGAGGCGCTGTTTCTGCTGGGCTTCGTGTTTGTGGTCATCGGTATCACGCTGGCGCAGGAGCGCAAGACGCAACGCGCACTCGAGTCCCTGCGCGACCTTTCGGCGCCGCGCGCGCTGGTGATCCGCGACGGCCAGGAGCAGCGCATTGCCGGGCGCGAGGTGGTGCGCGGAGACCTGCTGGTGCTGCACGAGGGCGACCGCATCGCCGCCGACGCCCTGCTGATCGATGGCCAGCTCGAAGTGGACGAATCCCTGCTCACCGGCGAAGCCGTGCCCGTGGCGAAGCTGTCCGCAGGACAAGGCGCTGCATCGGATGCCCGACAAGTTCCGTCACCAACACCGGGAGGCGATGGCACACCCGGTCTGTTCGCAAGCACCGTGGTCACGCGCGGCATAGGGGTGGCCCAGGTGTGTGCCACCGGTGCCCGGACAGCCGTGGGGCGCATCGGCGCCGATCTGGCTGCCACGGTGGAACCCCCTTCGGCGTTGCAGGAGGGATCACGCCGGCTGGTACGTACCCTGGGCATTGGCGCGGTGCTGCTGGCGACGGCCCAGGTACTGTTGGGCTGGTGGTGGAACGGCCGCCCGCTGCTCGACAGCCTGCTGTCGGGCAGCGCGCTGGCCATGGCCATCCTGCCCGAAGAGATTCCCGTCATCCTCACCGTGTTTCTGGCGCTGGGTGCATGGCGCATTTCGCACCAGAAGGTGCTGACACGGCGCGTGACCGCCGTCGAGGCGCTGGGCGCCATCACCGTGCTGGCCGTGGACAAGACGGGCACGCTCACCGTCAACCGCATGGCCGTGGCCGAACTGGTCAGCGGCGACCAGCATTTCCGCCCCGAAGGCGCCAGCGAGCTGCCCGAACACTTCCACCTGCTGGCCGAATTCGCCATGCTGGCCACGCCGGGCGACCCCTTCGACCCGATGGAGAAGGCCATCCAGCATTTTGGCCATCAGTGGCTGCACGGCACCGAACATGTGCACGACGGGCGCGAACCCGAGTTCGAATACGCCCTCTCGGGCGAAATACTGGCCATGACGCGCGTGTTCGCCAGCGACGAGCCGCGCATTCACCTGCTGGCCACCAAGGGTGCGCCCGAGGCCGTGGCCGATCTGTGCCACCTGGACGCCGTGCGGCGCAAAGCCATCCACCGCCAGGTGGAGACCATGGCCGAGCGTGGTCTGCGCGTGCTGGGCGTGGCGCGGGGCCGCTGGAAAAGTGCCGCCCCGGCCCCCGACCAGGCGCCGCCCTGGCCCAAGAGCCAGCATGACTTCGACTTCGATTTTCTGGGCCTGGTGGCTTTGGCCGACCCACCGCGCCCCGAGGTGCCTGCCGCACTGGCCGAATGCCGACGCGCGGGCGTGCGCGTGATCATGATGACCGGCGACCACCCCGCCACAGCCCGCGCCATTGCTCAACAGGTGGGCCTCTCAGACCGCCCCGACGTCATCACCGGTGCGGAGCTGGAGGCGCTGGACGATGCCGCCCTGCACGAGCGGCTGCGCCATGTGGACCTGTGCGCGCGCCTCAAGCCCGAACACAAGCTGCGCCTGGTGCAACGGCTGCGCGCCAGCGGCGAGGTGGTGGCCATGACGGGCGACGGCGTGAACGATGCCCCCGCCCTCAAGGCCGCCGACGTGGGCATCGCCATGGGCGAGCGCGGCACCGACGTGGCGCGCGAAGCTGCCGCACTGGTGCTTCTGGACGACAGCTTTGCCCGCATCGTGGCTGCCATCCGGCAAGGACGGCGCATCGACAGCAACATCCGCAAGGCCGTGCGCTTCACTTTTGCAGTCCATATCCCCATCATCGCGCTGGTTCTGGGCCCCACGCTGCTGCAATGGCCTGCCTTTCTGTTGCCAGTGCATATCGTGCTGCTGCAATTGCTGATCGACCCCACCTGCGCCGTCGTACTGGAGGCCGAGCCCGAAGACAGCGGCATCATGGATAGGCCGCCACGCCCGGTGTCAGACTCGCCCTTTGCCATCGGCCCGCTGGCATATTCGGTGCTCCAGGGCCTGGGTGTGGCCGCCGTACTGCTGGCCGGTCAGGCCTGGCTGGTCGCTCAGGGATGGAGCAGCGCGCAAAGCCGCACCGTGGTGTTCTGCACGCTGGTGCTGTGCGTGATGCTGCTGATCCTGGCCAACCGCGATCTTTCACGCCCCGCCCTGCTCGGCGTTGCCGCCCCCAACCCCTGGCTGTGGCGCATGGCTGTGGCCATGGGCCTGCTGTTGGCGGCGGTACTGGGGATGGCCTGGCTGCGCGAACTGATGGGGATGGCCCTGGCCGGGGCTGAAGGGCTGTGGGTGGCTGCGGGCCTGCTGGCGCTGTGCATGGTGTGGCTGGAGCTGGTGAGGCTGGCAGGCCGACAACTGGTGCGCAACGGACCACCACTCGACGCACGATAGCCCTCGCGCCCTGCAACACTGGCCCAGGCCCATCCAAAATGGCACGCAGGGCTTGGTTTACAAGCCCTGCGTGCCATGGGAGGCGTCAGCCAGGATTCAGCGCGCCTTGCGCGCATCCGCCATCAGGGAAAAGTGAAACTCTGGTTGGCGCTGGCACCCGCCGCCAGCGTGGGCAGCACCACCTGCTTGTCGGCGTAACCCGTCAGACTGGCGCGCAGCACATACTTGCCCGCCACTGCGGTGTCCGCCGTGAACGCCAGCGGTGCCGGCGCGGCCACATAGCCGGCCACGAGCGGCGCGCCGACCGGCAGTGTGAAGGCATAAGCACCTGTCACCGCATTCACATACTGCCCGCCCACCTCCACGGCAATGGCCGCCGTCAGCGGCTGCAAGGCACGCACCAGCGTATCGACCGGCGCCGTACCCGTCACCATGCCAGTGGCCGAAGCAGGCAGTGTGATCGGTGCACCTGCCGCGCCAATAGGCGTCACCATCTCTGCGGCGACCGGCACTCCCGTGACCACCGCTGTTGTACGCCCTGGGGCGGTCATCACCAGCGTGTAGTTCCCAGGCTCGACCGGCTGCAGCAGGAAGCGGCCTGTTGCATCAGGTACCGTGGCTTTGATCACGGTGCCATTGAGCTGCAGCGAAACCTGGGCGCCTGCGCTGCCCAGAGCCGGATCAACCTGGCCCTGCACGCCTGACACATAGCGCGGAATGACCGTGATGACCGGCTTGAGCAGATACTGCCCCGAAGCCCCGGCACGCACCACCGATTTGCAGGCATCAAAATCCAGCACGAAATCGGCCATCTTATTCTCGGCGATATCGATATTGATGTGGGTCTTGACACCCGACTGCTGGCCGCTCGGCGTCTTCAATACCACCTCGCTGCCACCGGTGGGCACCACCGCGTTGGCCAGCGACTGGCCATTGCTGGTGTCGGCGAGCACAAGTCGCATCTGGGTGTACTTGCCCGTGGGCAATGGTGTCTGGCCCAGTTCCATGAGCACGCCATTGGTCAGGCCCAGCAGGTCCACACGCCGAGCCGGGTTCAGGACAATCTCTGACCATCCCCCCTCGGCATCGGTGGCGCTGCTGCTCTTGTGGACACGGACTTTCTCGATCGTCACAAAGACATTGTCGTAGCCGCAACTGGGTGCGTCGGTAAGCGCCAAGCGCAGCGTTCCGCTTCCGGTGCCGTCGCCATCACTCCCACCGCCACACGCGGCCAGCCCGGCCAGCAGGACAACACCTGCGGCGAGCGTCAGATTTCGAAACAGTTTCATGGGGTACCTCTTGAAAAGAATGGACAGCCTTGGCAATACGCTGAAGATGTGAATTTTTCCCATTAGCAGCATAAAGAGCATCCACAAGACGGTACGTAGGACAGCACCATGACCGGTGCGAAAGTTGTAATGACTTGTGCTTCTCCCAACGGATCCTCGATCATTCTCCGGTGGCAGCGATGACCCCGCCGCCCTCCCGCAGCAGCCGCGCAAATTGCGCCTCGGGCACCGGGCGCGACAGCAGATAGCCCTGGAACTCGTCGCAGCCCTGGTAGCGCAGAAAGTCGAACTGCGCCTGGTTTTCCACGCCTTCGGCCACCACCGTCTTGCGCAGGCTCTTGCCCAGCGAGATTGCGGCGCGTGCGATCATGGCGACATCCTCCTCGCACTCGATGCCGGTGACCAGCATGCGGTCCAGCTTGATCGTGTCCAGCGGAAAGCGGCGCAAATAGCTCAGCGACGAGTAGCCGGTGCCGAAATCGTCCATGGCCAGGCTCACGCCCAGGGCCCGGAAGTCGCTCAGCAGCGCCACCGTGCGCTCGCTGTCGCCCAGGAACACCGACTCGGTGATCTCCAACTCGACCTGCGCGGGCGGCAGCCCGGCCTCGCGCAGCAGGCCAGCCACATGGGCCACGATGTCGTCGTTCAGAAACAGCTGCGCCGACAGATTGACGGCCATGCGCAGCGGCACTTCGCGCTGGTGGTTCCAACGCCGCGCGGCCGCGAAAGCGCTGCGCATGATGACGGTGGTCAGCGGCAGAATCAGCCCCGTTTCCTCGGCGATGGGAATGAACCGGTCAGGCCCCACCGCCCCCAGCTCGGGGTGAAACCAGCGTGCCAGGGCCTCGACCCCCACGATGCGGCGGCGGTGGTCTACCTTGGGCTGGTAATGCACCTCGAATCCCCCCTCGGCGCGCTCCAGCGCGTCGCGCATGGCCGCTTCCAGGCGCAGGCGCTCGTCCGCCTGGCGGTTGAGCTCGCGCGTGAAAAACTGGAAGTTGTTGCGCCCCCTGTCCTTGGCCGCGTACATGGCCACGTCGGCGTGTTTGAGCAGAATCTGCGCATCGTCACCATCGCTCGGGTACATCGCAACGCCCAGACTGGCACCCACATGGAATTCACGTCCATTGAGCGTGACCGGTCGGCCAATGTCATTGAGCACCCGTTCCAGCAGCGATATCACACTGCTGGTGCGGTAGTGGTCGTTGATCACCAGCACGAATTCGTCTCCACCCAGGCGTGCCACCGTGTCCGAACTGCGCAGACAGGCCGTCAGGCGCTGGGCAATCACCTTGAGCAACTCGTCCCCGGCGGCATGGCCCAGGCTGTCGTTGATGTACTTGAAGTTGTCCAGATCCATGAAGACCAGCGCCAGAAAGTACCCCTGCCGAGAGGCCTGGGCAATGCCCTGGGCGATGCGGTCACCGAGCAGCACGCGGTTGGGCAATCCCGTGAGCTGGTCGTGGTTGGCCTGGCGCTCCAGTTGCTCCTGGTAGCGACGCCGCTCGGTGATGTCCTGTACCGTGCCCTCGTAGCAGAGAAACTCTCCCTGTGGACTCAGCACGATATGGGCGTTCTCCGATATCCAGATACGCGAGCCGTCGCGCCGGAACACCTCCGACTCGAAATTGAGCACCTGGCCCTGCGCTTTCATCAGGCGGTGAAAGACCTCGCGCCGCCCGGCCCTCACGTAAAGCCGGTGCTCGATGTCCGACAGGTCGGCCATGAGCGCCTGCGGCGTGGCATAGCCGTAGATGCGCGCCAGCGCCGGGTTGGCGGCGAGGTACTGGCCCTCGCGCGTGGTCTGAAAAATGCCTTCGCTGGCATGCTCGAAGATGTGGCGGTAGCGCAGCTCGGCATGCTCCAGCGCCTCCAGGGTGGCATGGCGCACCGTGATGTCCTCGATGAAGCCCTCGATCACCCGCTCGCCCTGCTCGTCACTCACGCCCACGCCGCGCTCGATCACCCGGCGCAGTTCGCCGCCCCGGGTGGTGATGCGGTACTCAACGTGGAAGCGCTGTCCGGAATCGGCGGCGGCCTGCACCACGGCACGCACACGCATGCGATCGTGTGGGTGGGTGATCTGCTCCCACGAGACCACTCCATCGCCGCTCAGCTCCGAAGGGGCATACCCCGTGAGGGCCATGCAACCCTGGCTGACAAACACCATGGTCCACTGCGGATCGATCAGACAGCGGTAGGCCATGCCTTCCAGGTTGTTCACCAGCGTATCGAACACCCGCGCGCGGTCCACGGCCTGGGCGGCAAGACGACGGGGACGGGGATGGCGCAGGCGCAGAGGGGTGAGCGGCACAAGAAACAGGTGGTGGGATCAGGGTGAGAATCCCTGAGCAAGCTCCGTGCCCGCTGTCTGTCTCCGCACCTCTCCAGAGCCTGTCGAGCGCATCCGGCGCAGGAACATGGCTGCTCCCTGAACATGGTGCACACCTTCGGCGCATGCACCCTTTTGGTGCGACGCGCATGCGGGCCCTCAGAGGCTGAGAGTTTTTCGGCCGTGCCCGAAAGGCGCGCCGCAACGCGCCGGATCGAGGCGCAAAACGCAGCCATAGCTCGGGCTATGGCGAGTATTTGCAACGACGAGCCGGTGTGTTTTGGCGTGCAAGGCGGGCATGGATGAAAGACTCTCGGCCTCTCAGTCGGCGCCGGTCAGTTCTGGCACCGAGGCTGCGGCCACCAGCCGCTGGGTGTAGGGGTGCTGCGGTGCGTCCAGCACCTGGTGCACCGGGCCGCTCTCCAGCAGGGCACCGTCCTTCATCACCAGCACCTCGTGCGCCATGGCGCGGATCACATCCACGTCGTGCGTGATGAGCAGGTAGCTCAGGCCCTTGTCGCGCTGCAGGCGCTGCAGCAGCCCCAGCACCTGCTGCTGGATGGTGACATCGAGCGCGCTGGTGGGCTCGTCCAGCACCAGCACGCGCGGCTGCACGATCAGCGCACGCGCCACCGCCAGACGCTGGCGCTGGCCGCCCGAGAATTCATGGGGATAGCGCGCCAGCAGGCCGGGGAACTGCGCCTCGCTCAACCCCACCTCGGCCAGCGCGGCCTCCACGCGCACACGCCGGGCAGCCATATCCAGCGCGGGCTCGTGCACCTTGAGGCCCTCCCCCACGATCTCTTCCACCGTCAGGCGCGGCGAGAGCGAGGAGAACGGGTCCTGGAAAACCACCTGCACCTGGCGGCGCAGCCGCTGGTTGGCCGGTGTGTTGCGCGTGGCGGGCTGCTGCCAGCCCTGCCCGGCCACGGCCAGCTCACCACCGTAGGGCAACAGGCCCAGGATGGCCTGTGCCAGCGTGGACTTGCCCGACCCAGACTCGCCCACCACACCCAGCGTGCGGCCGGGCAACAGTTGCAGCGTGGCGCCCTGCACGGCCACGAATTCACCCTTCTTGAACCAGCCCCGGATGCCGGGCAAAGGTGTGGGGTAGACCACGCGCAAGTCCTTTGCCTGCACCACGGGGTCCGCGCCCGCAGGCGGGTCGGCCTCCAGTACGTCGCGCCGGGGCTGGCTGGCGATGAGGCGCTGGGTGTAGGCATGCTGCGGCGCGCGGAACACCTCGGCCACACTGCCCTGCTCCACCAGCTCGCCCTGCTCCATCACGGCCACACGGTCGGCGAAGCGCCGCACCAGGTTCAGGTCGTGCGTGATGAGCAGCACGGCCATGCCCTCCCCTGCATTGCCTTTGCGCTGCAGCTCGGAGAGCAAATCGAGGATCTGACCGCGCAGCGTGACATCGAGCGCTGTCGTGGGCTCGTCGGCCAGCAGCAGCGCGGGCTCGCTCGCCAGGGCCATGGCGATCATGGCGCGCTGGCGCTGGCCGCCACTGAGCTGGTGCGGAAAACTGTTGGCGCGGCGCTCGGGTTCGGGGATACCGGTTTTTGCTAGCAGTTCAATAGCTGCTTGCGCAGACTGGGCGGGTGTCAGGGCCTTTTTTAGCTCCAGAATCTCGGCGATCTGCTGGCCGATGGTCATCAGCGGGTTCAGCGCCGTCATGGGTTCCTGGAAGACCATGGCGATCTCGCCGCCGCGAATTCCGCGCATCTCGCGCTCTGACAATGAGAGCAGGTCGCGCCCTCGCAGCATGGCCTGGCCGCTGATTTTGGCCTCACCCGCCAGGCGCAGCAGACTGAGCGCGGTGATGGTCTTGCCCGAGCCGGACTCGCCCACCAGCGCCAGCTTTTCGCCAGCAGCAATCGAGAAAGTGACGCTGCGCACCACCTCCTTGGCGCCAAAGCGCACGTACAGGTCACGCACCTCCAATAGCGGGTTCATGGCGTCACCCGTCATTTGTCCGCCTTTCGGGGGTCGAGCGCATCGCGCAGCGCATCGCCCATGAAGGTCAGCAGCAGCAGCGTGACCACCAGCACACCGAAGGTGGACAGCGAGATCCACCAGGCGTCGATGCTGTTCTTGCCCTGCGAGAGCAGTTCGCCCAGGCTGGGCGTGCCCGGCGGCACGCCCAGGCCCAGGAAGTCGAGCGAGGTCAGCGCCAGGATGGCCGCGCTCATGCGGAACGGCAGAAAGGTGACCACCGGCGTGAGGCTGTTGGGCAGGATGTGGCGCCAGATGATCTGCGCATTGCCCACGCCCAGGGCGCGCGCGGCCTTCACATAGTCGAGCTGGCGGTTGCGCAGGAACTCTGCGCGAACATAGTCGCTCAGGCCCATCCAGCCGAACAGGCTCAGCAAAATCAGCAGCAGCGAGATGCTGGGCGCAAACACCGCGCTGAAGATGATGAGCAGGTACAGCTCGGGCATGGATCCCCAGATCTCGATGAAGCGTTGGAAGGCCAGGTCGGTCTTGCCGCCAAAGAAGCCCTGGATGGCCCCGGTAATCACCCCCAACAACACGCCTGTGACGGTGAGCGCCAGCGCGAACAGCACACTCACGCGAAAGCCATAGATGAGCTGCGCCAGCAGGTCGCGCCCCCGGTCGTCGGTGCCCAGCCAGTTGTCCCGCGTGGGCGCTGAAGGGTTGGGTGCCTTGGCGAAGTAATTGAGCGTGTTCGGGCCGTAGGGGTTGAGGGTGTAGAGCGCCCAGTTGCCGCCCCCGGTGATGCGCTCGCGGATGAAGGGGTCGAGGTAGTCGGCCGGCGTCTCGAAGTCGCCGCCAAAGGTCTTCTCGGGGTAGTCCTTGAGCATGGGGAAGTAGGTTTGCCCCTCGTAGCGCACGATGAGCGGCCGGTCGTTGCTGACCAGCTCGGCGCACAGGCTCACCAGCACCAGTGCGCAAAAAATCAGCAGGCTCCAGTAACCCAGCCGGTTGCGCTTGAAACGCAGCCAGGCGCGGCGGGAGGGGGACAGCGAAGCGGGCGATGCCGACACAGGGGGCTTAGTCAAACTTGACACGCGGGTCCACCCACACATAGCAAAGGTCGCTGATGAGCTTGGTCACCAGCCCGATCAGCGTGAACAGGTACAGCGTGCCCAGCACCACCGGATAGTCGCGCCGGATCACGCTCTCGTAGCTCAGCAGGCCCAGGCCGTCGAGCGAGAACAGCGTCTCGATGAGCAGCGAGCCCGCGAAGAACGCGCCGATGAACGCCGCCGGAAAGCCGGTGATGATGGGAATCAGCGCGTTGCGGAACACATGCTTCCAGAGCACCTGGCGCTCACTCAGACCCTTGGCGCGCGCCGTCAGCACGTACTGCTTGCGGATTTCCTCCAGGAAGGCGTTCTTGGTCAGCATGGCCGTCACGGCAAAGCTGCCCAGCACCATGGCGGTGATGGGCAGGGTGATGTGCCACAGGTAGTCCACGATGCGCGCGCCCCAGGACAGCTCCTCCCAGTTGGAGGACGTCAGCCCGCGCAGCGGAAACCACTGCAGTTGCCCGCCGAAGATAACCAGCAGCGCCACACCCAGCACAAAGCCCGGAATGGCATAGCCCACCAGGATGAGCAGCGTGGTCACCAGGTCGAAGCGCGAGCCCGCGCGCACCGCCTTGGCCACGCCCAGCGGTACGGCAACGAGGTAGCTGATGAAGAAGGTCCACAGCCCCAGGCTGATGGAGACGGGGAGCTTTTCCACCACCAGCTGCCACACGTCCTTGTTCTGGAAGAAGCTCTTGCCCAGGTCGAAACGCGCGAACTGGCCGAGCATCTGCACGAAGCGCTCGTGCGCGGGCTTGTCGAAACCGTAAAGGGCCTTGATCTGCTCCAGGCGCTTGGGGTCCACGCCCTGCGCCCCCCGGTAGGCCAGCCCCCCGCCCTCGGCGCCGCCGCCCACACCGGCGCCGGCCTTGGCCTCGGCCATGTACTGCTCCACCGGGCCGCCCGGCACGAACTGGATCACCACGAAGGTCAGCAGCAGCACGCCCAGCAGGGTGGGCAGCATGAGCAGGATGCGCTTGAGGATATAGGCCAGCATGGGAGGGCTTATTTCTTGTCCGGTGCGGTCTGAATAGGGTCACGGGCCCACCAGGTGTCGATGGCCCAGCCTTCGCCGCTGGAGTATGGCGGCAGGGCCTCGGGCCGCGCCAGGCGCCAGGCGTTGTAGGCCATGCGGTGGGTGCCGGCGGTCCACTGCGGAATCAGGTAGTGGCCGTGCGCGATGACACGCTCCAGCGCATGGCAGGCGGGCAGCAGTTGCGCCTCGGTCTTGGCAGCGGTCATGGCCGCTACCAGCGCATCGACGGCGGGGTTCTTCACGCCGGCGAAGTTGCCCGAGTCCTCGGTGTCGGCCGCCTTGCTGCCGAACAGGTCGGCGAACTCCTGGCCCGGGTTGTGCGTGCCCTGGAAGGCCATGGAGGTGATGTCGAAGTCGAATTTTTGCAGGCGCTGTTGGTAGAGCGCAAAGTCCACCGCGCGGAAGCGCAAGCTGATGCCGAGCTTTTCCAGGCTGCGCATCCACGGCGTGACCACGCGCACGCCACCCTCGTTGCTGTCCATGTATTCGAGCACCATGGCTTGCCCCTGGGCATTGCGCAGGGCGCCATCGCGCACTACCCAGCCCGCTTCCTTCAGCAACTGCTGCGCGCGGCGCAGGTTGGTGCGCAGGGACGAGTCGCCATCGGTACGCGGCGGAACCGTCATGGGGCCGAAGGCGGCGGGCGGGATGTTTTTGCGAAAGGGCTCCATCAGCGCCAGTTCTTCAGGGGATGGCGTGCCGCGCGTTTCGCAGGCGGTGTTGCCGAACAGGCCGTTGACGCGCTGGTACGAGCCATAAAACATCTGCCGGTTCATCCACTCATAGTCGAGCGCGAGGCCAAGGGCCTCGCGCACGCGCACATCCTGCAGCTGCGGGCGGCGCGTGTTGAGCACGTAGCTCTGGAAGCCCGAGGGCAGCTTGTGCGCGAATTCGCCCTTGACGAGTTCGCCGGTGTTGAACTTCTTGCCATTGACGCGCCGCGCCCAGTCGCCCGCGCTGAAAAAACGCATCAGGTCGAACTCGCCAGCCTTGAGGGCTTCGAGCCGCGCGGTGGCGTCCTTGTAGATCTTGACCGTGATGCGTTCGAAGTTGGCTGTGCCCTTGCGCACGTTCAGATCCCTGGCCCAGTAGTCGGGGTCGCGCACGTAGGTGATGTCCTTGCCGAAACGCACCGGGCCGATCTTGTAAGGGCCGCTGCCGATGGGGACGTCCATCACCACCTGGTCGAAGGGCTTGGCCTGGCCGTTCTCCACGCCCCAGTCGCGGCTGAACACCGGCAGGCCGCCCACGGTGAGCGGCAGCTCGCGGTTGGGCTTGTGGAAACGGTAGCGCACGGTGCGCTCGCCCAGCACATCCACCCCGGCCACGTCGATCAGCATCGTCTTGTATGCGGGCGAGGTGTGCGGCCCCACCAGGGTGTCGTAGCTGTGCTTCACATCAAGGGCCAGCACCGGTTTGCCGTGGTGAAAGCGCGCCTCGGGCCGCAGGCGGAAGGTGGCCGAGAGGCCATCCTGCGCCACCAGCACATCCTCGGCCAGCAGGCCGTAGCCGGTAGCGGTTTCGTCGAGCGAGCCCACGAGCAGCGAGTCGAACATCAGTTGCGACAGATACGCCGGCGCGTTGCCTTTGATGGTGAACGGGTTGTACTTGTCGAAGGTGGAGGTGCGCAGGTTGCTCACCAGCCGCAGCTCGCCGCCCTTGGGCGCGGCAGGGTTGACATAGCCGAAATGGGCGAACCCGGCCGGGTAGCGGGGCTCGCCCCACAGCGCATAGGCATGCGCGGCCCACGCCGGCACGGCGCAAGCCCAGAGCATCAGAATCATCCAGAACCGCATGCGACAATTCTGCACTACGTCGGCGGTGCCCACGGGCTGGCAGCGGGGATTCCCCACGGCCCGGTGGCATGCCGTTTTTCCCGCTTCCCCCAGGAGAACAACAATGGGTTTTCTGACCGGCAAAAAGCTGCTCATCACGGGCGTTCTGTCCAACCGTTCCATCGCCTACGGCATCGCCAAGGCCTGCCACGCCCAGGGCGCCGAGCTGGCCTTCAGCTACGTAGGTGAGCGCTTCAAGGACCGCATCACCGACTTTGCCGCCGAGTTCGACTCCAAGCTGATTTTTGATTGCGACGTGGGTGACGACGCGCAGATCGAGGCCATGTTCAAGGGCCTGGGCGATGCCTGGGGCAAGTTTGACGGCTTCGTGCACAGCATCGGCTTCGCACCGCGCGAAGCGATTGCAGGCAACTTCCTCGACGGACTGTCCCGCGAATCGTTCAAGATCGCCCTCGACATCAGCGCCTACAGCTTCCCGGCCATGGCCAAGGCCGCCCTGCCCTACCTGAACGACAAGTCCTCGCTGCTGACGCTGTCGTACCTGGGCGCGCTGCGTTCCATCCCCAACTACAACACCATGGGCCTGGCCAAGGCCAGCCTCGAAGCCAGCGTGCGCTACCTCGCCGAGGCCGTGGGCCGCACGGAAGATGGCCGCTGCATCCGCGCCAACGGCATCAGCGCCGGCCCCATCAAGACGCTGGCGGCCAGCGGCATCAAGGACTTCGGCAAGCTGCTTTCGCGCGTGGCCGATGCATCCCCCCTGCGCCGCAACGTGACGATCGAAGACGTGGGCAATGTGGCGGCCTTCCTGCTGTCCGACCTGGCCAGCGGCATGACGGCCGAGATCACCTATGTGGACGGCGGCTTCAGCCAGACGGCAGGCCTTTCCGCCGACCAGGTCTGACGCCCTTCATTTAAATAAAAAATGGCCTCTAGCGCTTACCCATCAAGCGCTGAAAGCTCTTTTTTTAATAGCACCCTGCCCCGCAGGGCTTGCTTGGCCCTGCTGGCGCTGGCCGCCCTGCCAGGCCCGGCACCGGCGACAGAGGCCCCGGCGCTGCTGCTGGCCCAGGTGTACCGCCCCGGCCTGCCGCTGCAGGATTACTGGGTGAGCGAAAAATACGACGGCGTGCGCGGCTACTGGGATGGCCGCACCCTGCGCACGCGCGGCGGCACCACCGTGGCGGCCCCCGTCTGGTTCACCACCGGCTGGCCCGATACGCCCATGGATGGCGAACTCTGGGCCGGGCGCGGGCGCTTTGTTCATGCCCAGTCCACCACCCGGCAGCAGCAGCCCGACGAGGCCGCGTGGCGGCAGATGCGCTTCATGGTGTTTGACTTGCCCACGCACGGTGGCACGTTCGACGAACGCCTGCCCACCCTGCAGGCGCTGGTCGCCAGGTTGGGCCAGCCCTGGGTGCAGGCTGTGCCGCAGCACCGCCTGGCCACAGACGCTGCGTTGCAGACCCTGCTGCGGCGCACCGTGCGCGCGGGCGGCGAGGGGCTCATGCTGCACCGGGGCGCCTCGCTCTACCGCGCGGGGCGCAGCGACGACCTGCTCAAGCTCAAAGACCACGAGGACGCGGAGGCACTAGTACTGGCCCACCTGCCCGGCAAGGGCCGCCACGCGGGCCGCATGGGCGCGCTGTGGGTCGAGATGCCCTCGAGCCAGCGCTTCCGGCTGGGCACGGGCTTCAGCGACGCCGACCGCGCGCAGCCGCCGCCCGTCGGCGCGTGGGTCACCTACCGCTTCCGGGGCACGCACGACGGCGGCTTGCCGCGCTTTGCCAGTTACCTGCGTGTGCGCGAGGACATGCCCGCACGCTGACACAGACCAGATTGCTATTTATTCAATAGCTTATACCGCACACGCAGCAAGCGCCAGAGGCCAATTTCATTAAAAAAGGCAGGCCCTCTGCGGCACCTGCCTTCTTTGACCCCGGGAACGTTCCAGGCGATCTGTCAGACGTTGCGCCCGTAGGGCCCGTCGTCTCCCACCTGCACCAGGTTGTCAGCGGTGGCCAGCAGCTTCTTCGAGCCCTTGCGCGCCCGGCCGTCGGCCACGCAGTCGGCGTAGTAGTGCACTTTTCCGTGGTCATCCACCTCTTCCACCAGACCATGGATATCGGTTTCAAAGCCTGGCGCCATGAGCGCAAAGTCGCGCGCGAACTTGAGGTAGTCCACGATCTTCTTGTTGAACACCTCGCCGGGCACCAGCAGCGGAATGCCGGGCGGGTACGGCGTGATCAGCCCCACGGTGATGCGGCCTTCGAGTTTGTCGATCTCCACCCGCTCGGTCTTGCGCTGCGCGATGTGCGCGTAGGCGTCCGAGGGCTTCAGGGCCGGTGTCAGGTCGGACAGGTAGATTTCGGTCGTGAGGCGCGCGATGTCGTACTTGGCATAGAGCTGGTGCACATGCTGGCACAGGTCGCGCAGGCCCATGCGCTCGTAGCGGCGGTGCTGCTGGCAGAACTCGGGCAGGATGCGCGACATCAGCTGGTTCTTCTCGTAGTCGTCCTTGAACTGCTGCAAGGCGGTCAGCAGCGTATTCCAGCGGCCTTTGGTGATGCCGATGGTGAACATGATGAAGAAGCTGTAGAGACCCGTCTTTTCCACCACCACGCCATGTTCCGCCAGGTATTTGGTGACGATGGACGCGGGAATGCCCGTTTTGTCAAACTTGCCGTCCAGGCTCAGACCCGGCGTGACCACCGTGGACTTGATCGGGTCGAGCATGTTGAAGCCGTCGGCCAGCTGGCCAAAGCCATGCCAGCGGCTGGCGCTCTTCTTGCTGCCTTTGCCGTCGCTGTGGATGACCCAGTCCTCCGCCCTGCCCAGGCCCTCTTCCACCAGCTTTTCAGGGCCCCAGACCTTGAACCACCAGTCGTCCTTGCCAAACTCTTCCTCGACCTTGCGCATGGCGCGGCGGAAGTCCAGCGCTTCCAGGATGCTCTCCTCCACCAGCGCAGTGCCGCCAGGCGGCTCCATCATGGCGGCAGCCACATCGCAGCTGGCGATGATGCTGTACTGCGGTGAGGTCGATGTGTGCATCAGGTAGGCCTCGTTGAAGAGGTGCCTGTCGAGCTTGGTGGTCTGCGAATCCTGCACCAGCACATGGCTGGCCTGGCTGATGCCGGCCAGCAGCTTGTGGATGGACTGCGTGGCGTACGTCACCGAATACTTGGGGCGCGTGCGCTTCTTGCCCATGGCGTGGTAGGTGCCATAGAACGGGTGGAAGGCGGCGTGGGGCAACCAGGCCTCGTCAAAGTGCAGGTTTTCCACGTAGCCATCGAGCATGCGCTTGATGGTTTCGGTGTTGTAGAGCACGCCGTCGTAGGTGGACTGCGTGAGCGTGAGCACACGGGGCTTGACCTTCTTCGCGTCCACTCCCTGGAGCAGCGGGTTGGCCCGGATCTTAGCTTCGATGGTGGCGGGCTCGAACTCGCTCTGCGGAATCGGGCCGATGATGCCGAAATGGTTGCGCGTGGGCTTCATGAACACCGGGATGGCCCCGGTCATGATGATGCTGTGCAGGATGGACTTGTGGCAGTTGCGGTCCACCACCACCACGTCGCCCGGCGCCACGGTGTGGTGCCACACCATCTTGTTCGACGTGGACGTGCCGTTGGTGACAAAGAAGCAGTGGTCGGCATTGAAGATGCGCGCAGCGTTGCGCTCGCTCTCGCCAATGGCGCCGTTGTGGTCCAGCAACTGGCCCAGTTCTTCCACGGCATTGCACACGTCTGCGCGCAGCATGTTCTCGCCATAGAACTGGTGGTACATCTGGCCCACCGGGCTCTTGAGGAAGGCCACACCGCCCGAATGGCCCGGGCAGTGCCACGAATACGAGCCATCTTCCGCATAGTCGAGCAGTGCCTTGAAGAACGGCGGCTGTACGCCCTCCAGGTAGCTCTTGGCCTCGCGGATGATGTGGCGCGCCACAAATTCGGGGGTGTCCTCGAACATGTGGATGAAGCCATGCAGCTCGCGCAGGATGTCGTTGGGCAGGTGGCGACTGGTCTTGGTTTCGCCGTGCACGTAGATCGGCACGTCGGCATTCTTGCGGCGGACTTCCTCGATGAAAGTGCGCAGGCTCAGCACGATGGGGTCGAGCCCCGAGCCCAGCGTGAACTCTTCATCGTCAATCGACAGAATGAAGGCGCTGGCACGGCTTTGCTGCTGTGCGAACTGGCTCAGATCACCATAGCTGGTCACCCCCAGCACCTCGAACCCCTCGGCCTCGATGGCCTGCGCCAGCGCGCGGATACCGAGCCCCGAAGTGTTCTCGGAACGGTAGTCCTCGTCGATGATGATGATGGGAAAACGAAACTTCATACGCAGCCTCCGTGCAACCGTGCCCTGCCCGGCCAAAAATCGAAATAGGCGCGAAGTGTAAGGAATAACCTTGACGCGCCTTTGAACTGCCACTTTTTTGACCCAGAATGTGGTGCACTAAATACAAACCCTTGCGGAGGTTGATATGGAGGAATCCACCATCTGGTGGTTGCTGGCAGGCATCACGGTGGCCGTCGAGCTGATGACGGGCACGTTCTATCTGCTAATGCTCGCCATCGGGCTGGCCGCCGCCGCTGTGGCCGCACATCTGGGCCTGCCCACCACCGCGCAGATCGTGACGGCAGCCCTGGTCGGTGGCGGCGCGGTCGTCGCCTGGTACTTCATCAAGAAAAAGCGCCCCGGCGACCCTTCGGCACGCGCCGACGCCAGCGTGCACCTGGATGTGGGCGAAACCGTGCAGATCGACAGCTGGAACGCCGACGGCACGGCCACCGTCAGATACCGGGGCGCCAGCTGGACGGCCATTCATCGCCCGGGCATTACGCCTTCCACCGGCATGCACCGCGTGGCCGAACTGGTGGGCAGCCGCCTGCTGGTCGATCCGCTCTGACTTCCTGCCCATTTTTCAAGCTACTCCAGAAAGGCTTCCCATGGAAATCGCCATCGTCGTTTTTGTGATTGCAGTGATCTTCATTGCGCGATCGGTCAAGGTCGTGCCACATCAGAACGCATGGGTCAAAGAGCGCCTGGGCAAATATGCCGGCACGCTCACTCCTGGCCTGAATTTTCTGGTGCCGTTCGTGGACAAGGTGGCTTACAAGCACAGCCTGAAAGAAATCCCGCTCGATGTGCCCAGCCAGATCTGCATCACGCGCGACAACACGCAGCTCCAGGTGGACGGTATCCTGTACTTTCAGGTGACCGACCCCATGCGCGCCAGCTACGGCTCCAGCAACTACATCATGGCCGTGACGCAACTGGCCCAGACCTCGCTGCGCAGCGTGATCGGCAAACTCGAACTCGACAAAACCTTTGAAGAGCGCGACATCATCAACGCCCAGGTGGTGCAAGCCATCGACGAGGCGGCGCTCAACTGGGGCGTCAAGGTGCTGCGCTACGAAATCAAGGACCTCACGCCCCCGAAGGAAATCCTGCACGCCATGCAGGCGCAGATCACTGCCGAGCGTGAGAAGCGCGCCCTGATCGCGGCCTCCGAAGGCCGCCGCCAGGAACAGATCAACATTGCCACCGGCGAACGCGAGGCCTTCATCGCCCGCTCCGAAGGCGAAAAGCAGGCCGTCATCAACAAAGCACAGGGCGAGGCCGAATCCATCAAGGCCGTGGCGGAGGCCAACGCGCAGGCCATCGAGCGCGTGGCCGCCGCCATCCGCCAGCCCGGCGGCGAGCAGGCCGTGCAGCTCAAGGTGGCGGAAAAAGCCGTGGAGGCCTACAGCCAGGTGGCATCGGACGCGACCACCACGCTCATCGTGCCCAGTAACATGACCGAGGTGGCCGCACTGATCGGCTCGGCCATGAAGATGGTGCAGACCCAGAAATCAGTCTGAGCGGCGGCAGAGGCCACCCAGCACCAGGGACGACGGGCAGCATGCCGCCCCGGCGCGGCAAGCGGCCTGGTCAGAATCTGTCCGAACAATGGGGAGCCATGACGATTTTCGATACGCTGCGACGCTGGTCCGATGAAGACCTTCAGGTGCAGGAGGCCGCCTGTCGGCGCAACCTCCAGATTCTATTCGTCGCGTCTTGGGGCGTGGTAGCCCTGAACCTGCTGCACGTACTTGTGTTCGTCCTCATGCGCTTCGACGATCCGCTGCGCAGCGCCTGGGCGCACCAGATTGCGGCAGCCCACGGCGCCATGGCGGTGCTGATGTCCGCCACGGGTTGGCTGTGCCGCCGAGCCCAAGCCCGTCCATCGTCTGAACGCCCGATGCGCCTGTTACCCGAATGCGTCTCTTTGCTGATCCTGGCCTGGGCGGTAGTGTTGACCGTGATGGACCAGGCCATCAGTACCAGCATCAACGCGTTCGTCAATGCCGCTGTCGGCGTCTCCATTGTTTTTCTACTGCGCCCCCGTTCAGCCATTGTGATTCTGGTGTCGGGATGGTGTGCACTGGCCTGGTCGCTGGGCTTGACCACGGACAACGCCGCCTTGCTCGCAACCAACCGCATGAATGCCGCATCGGCCAGCGCCCTGGCCCTGCTGGTGAGTGTTTTGCTGTGGCGTCGCTATGCCCAGGCTGAACTGCTACAAAGAGCCCTGACCGAAACCAACCGGCAACTGGAGCTGCAGCGTGCCGAGCTGGAAACCCTGGCAACGCGAGATCCTTTGACCGGCTTGTTCAACCGACGGGAATTCGTACGCCAGGCTCAAGAGGAACTGGCACATGCCCAGCGGCAAGGCACTGCACTGTCGCTGCTGATGGTTGACCTGGACCACTTCAAATCCATCAATGACCGGTTCGGACATCCCGTCGGCGATGAGGTGCTTCGGCATGTGGCACGGCTGATGACGCATGCCATACGGAAAACCGACAGGGTTGCGCGTTTTGGTGGTGAAGAATTCGTTCTGCTGCTGCCTGACACCCCCGAAGCCGACGCCTTGCACCTGGCCAACAAGCTCAGACAGACGCTGGCAGACACACCGATTGCAAGCCTGGGCATTCCAGTGACTGCCAGCATAGGCCTGGCCTGCATGCCTGAAGGCACGGTCCAGACGCTGGACACCCTGCTCCAGCATACCGACCGCGCGATGTACCAAGCCAAGCACCAGGGGCGCAATCAAACGGTGGTGGCAGATATGTCAGGCGAACCTGTTTCAGCCGACGCGATTGATCATGTGGCCGGCTGAGCTTGCATCGGAGCAACTGGGCCGCGCTGCAGGTCCGCAGACTGCGCTTGACCGGGAAACGAGAACGCACTTCGCCAAAAGATCAAGACACCTGCCTTGCTGTAGAACGCCCTTTTTGCACTAAAACCCCTCGTTCATCCAAAAATCACTTTGCATATGGCTATAATCGAGAGCTTCGGAGAGGTGGATGAGCGGTTTAAGTCGCACGCCTGGAAAGCGTGTGTGGGCTAATCCCCACCGCGGGTTCGAATCCCGCCCTCTCCGCCAGTAGTTCAATAAAAAAGCGCCTCTCAGGGCGCTTTTTTATTGCCGCAACGCGTCTGTTGGACACAATACCGCCATGAACAGCACTCCCAACGTCGATCCTGCCGAACTGGCCAAATTCTCCGACCTGGCCCACCGCTGGTGGGATCCGGAAAGCGAATTCCGCCCGCTGCATGAAATCAATCCTCTGCGGCTGGACTGGATCAACAGCCTGTCGCCACTGCACGGACAACGCGTGCTGGACGTGGGTTGTGGCGGCGGCATTCTGGCCGACGCCATGGCCCGCAAGGGTGCCCAGGTGCTCGGCATCGACCTTGCTGCCAAATCCTTGCGAGTGGCGCAGCTGCATGCCCTGGAGGCACAAACCCCCCGCGTCGAGTACCGCGAAGTCAGCGTCGAAGCCCTCGCCGCCGAGCAACCCGGCAGCTTTGACACCGTCACCTGCATGGAAATGCTGGAGCATGTTCCCGACCCCGCATCGGTGGTCAAGGCCTGCGCAGAACTGGTCAAGCCCGGTGGATGGGTTTTCTTTTCCACCATTAACCGCAATGCCAAGGCCTTCATGCTGGCCATTGTGGGCGCTGAGTACGTGCTGAACATGTTGCCGCGGGGCACACATGAATACGCCCGGCTGATCCGCCCCAGTGAACTGGCAGCCAATTGCCGGGCAGCACAACTGGACGTCCGCCAGACGCGGGGGCTGGAATACAACCCCATCACCCGCCGCTACTGGATGAGCGCCGATACCAGCGTCAACTATCTGTTCGCCACCCAACGCCCCGCCTGAGCATCTTGTGACTCCATTTCGCAATATTCGCGCGGTGCTGTTTGACCTGGACGGCACACTGATCGACAGCGCCCCCGACCTGGGAGCAGCCGCCGACAAAATGCGCACCGATCGCGGTTTGCCATCGCTCCCTCTGGAGCGCTACCGTCCCATGGCCGGCGCAGGCGCCCGTGGCATGCTGGGAGAAGCCTTTGGCATCACCCCGGATCACCCCGAGTTTGGAGTGTTGCGGGATGAGTTCTTCGCCAATTACCAGGCTTGCATGACGCTCAGAACCCGTGTCTTCGAGGGGGTCGAAGAACTGGTGCGGCGGCTGACCCAGAACCAGCTGGCCTGGGGCGTGGTCACCAACAAATCGGCCCGCTTCACCGATCCCTTGACACGCGCCCTGCCTTTGTTCGCCAGCGCGGGTGCCGTCGTCAGCGGCGACACCACGCCCCACTCCAAGCCTCATCCGGCGCCGTTGATCGAAGCAGCGGCCCGGCTGGGCATCGCACCAGAACACTGCATCTACGTGGGCGACGACGAGCGTGACATCGTGGCCGGCCTTGCGGCGAACATGGGTACGGTGGCCGCCACCTATGGCTACCTGGGCAGCGAATCCAATGCCCGCGAGTGGGGCGCCCATGCCGAGATTAATTTCCCCCTGGACCTCTTGCAATTGCTGAACCTAGCCTAAAATGCATTGCTGAGGGGCTGCCCTGGTTTCGACGTGGGTTCGGAATCGGCGTGGTGCATGTCGAGCTTGATTGGCGCTCGTAAATCTGCATTCAAAAAACTAACTGCAAACGACGAACGTTTCGCACTCGCCGCCTAAAACCGGTGAGCCTTGCAACAGCACGCTGATGGGCTGGGCAAGGGGGCTGTAAAGCCTCCCGGCTGCAAGGTTATTTACGTCAGCTGGTTCTTGGCCGGGTACCTTGGCACGGAACGAGATTCAAGGGTACTGGCGTCCGGTATAGCGTGCGACTGCGCGATACCGGAAGCGAGATTCAAATCAGACCGCTAAACATGTAGATCTGCCCGAAGAAGGCTTGCGGACGCGGGTTCAATTCCCGCCAGCTCCACCATAATGTGAAATCTCAACCCTTATCCGGTTGGGATTTTTTTTGCCCGTTCCCCGTGTGTTGGCGCGGTTTCCGGCCTTGGCCTCTTGAGCACGCACCTCCCGAAGTTGCCCTTCCAGGCGCGCTTTCCGCCGTTTTTCTCTCTCTTTTCTCTGCGGCCCTCTTGAGCATTCAAGGCCCGAAGTCGTGTGTTAGCGCGGGTTTGCGGGTCATCGGTTTGCTTCTTCGCTTGCTCGGGAGCGCGCGACCGAGACAGCGAAAGGCACAAAAAAGCCGCCTTGCGGCGGCGTCTCGCTGTGGCACGGATGTCAGCGCGACCCTGCCACCAGGGCCTCACGTTGCGCCAGCCAGGACGCCGACAACTTGCCACGAAGCAACTGGCTGACGCCCACCTCGAGGCGTCCCAAGGCGATGGCTTCGATCAGGTCGGGGGCCAGTTGCGCCAGTCGGCTCATCTTGCTGGCTTGGCCGAGGTCGATGCCTTCAGCCGCCGCGATCTCGGTCATCGATCTGACCCGTCCTTCGTCCAGCAGGCGCTGCCAGTGGTGCGCGAGGCCGAGCGCCCGCATCAGGGACGAGTCCTGCCTCAAGGGACAAATGGCCGAAACAGTGGACTTTCGGCCAAAAGCAGGGACATCTGTGCAGGCTACGGTGCGGAATCGAACCGCGCTGCGTCCTGCTCCCTGACAATTTCGTGCCAGCGTTTGGCTGGCTCTAAAGGTGCTGCCGGGCTCTCGGCTTCATCGCTGACGGCTGTGGCGGCGCTGCCCACTACGCTGTTGGCCATCTCCCATTCAAGGATCGCTGGCAGTGAAAACCGGAGGTTGCCCACCAGCATCAGGTGTGGCACACGTTTGCGACTCCGCTCGGCCTGATCGCGGAACAGGTGGATGGGTAGCGATGCTGCTTCGGCAACTTCTTTGGCGGTGAAGTAGTTGTCTTCAGCCTTGGCATCACGGCCCTGCGCCGCTTCTGGCTCTTCCGGCTTGAAGTCCCGTTTGATGCCGAGCAGTGTCATCAGATGCTGCGCGCTGCTGTGTTCGAACTCGAGGACGTCGGCGTCGTGATAACGGACGTGGCGGAACAGCTTGTGCCAGACCAGCCCTTCGTCATCAATCCGCCAGCGCCGCAGCGTCTTGAGACTGACCTGCCAGCGGTCGGCCACATGCTTTTCGGTCATCACGGGGTAGTGCATCTTTTTCTCCTGAACAGATGACCCCATGACAACGCTGTTCACCGTAGAAGCCAAGCTCGGTCTTCGCTGATCACCCGGCAACTGTCTCCGCAATCAGCACATCGGCCGGGATGCCCAGGCTTTTGTGCAGTCTGCGGATCATGGCCAGCGTCAGCGGGCGCTTGCGGCTCAGGACTTCGTAAACGCGGTTGCTTTTGCCAATGATCGGCTCAAGATCTTTGACGGACAGACCGCTCTGATCCATCCGGAACTTGATGGCTTCCACCGGATCTGGCGCGGTGATGGGCACGTGCTTGGCCTCGTAGGCTTGCACCAGCGTGGCCAGGATGTCCAGGCGATCGCCCTCCGGCGTGCCCAGATCAGGGTCAGATTCCATCAAGGCTGAAATCTCCTTGAGCGTGGCCTTGTAGTCTGCTTCGGTGTGGATAGGGCGGATGTCCATGTTTTCCTCCGTGGCCGGTCAGGCCATTTCAACGGTTTCTGCGTCCACTGCGTCGTACTCTTTGTGGGTGCCGACGAACTTCACGTAAACGATCTGCAACTTGTACGCAATGGCCACGATCAGCCGGTAGTCATTGCCTTTGATGTTGAAGACCACGCGACGGTTCTTCAGCACGCTGGCGCTGCAGTACTGCGCCTTGAAATCGGCGGGCTGGCTCCAGTTTGCACTGGTGGCCTCCTCGTACCAAGCCTTCAGTGGCTGCTCGGCGTCGGGGTAGCGCTCCCAGAATGCCCGAAGGGTAGACACGGCAATCACTCGCATAGGCCGAAGTGTAGTCCCAAAATGGGACTATGGCAAGTGACATCCAGGCCGGGCGGGTGGTCACAGACTCCAAGAATGGGTGTGAATGGGTGTGTTTATGGTTGTCCGAGCAGGCGTAGCGTTGGTCGGCCGGATTCCCGAAATGCTCGTTTCGTACAGGTGGGCACCTACAAAGGGGCCGCTTTCGAATCTGGTTCAGATGACGGACGCGGGTTCGGTTCCGAGTTCCGCCACCATAACCACAAAAATGGCTCCCAAAGTAACGACTTGGGAGCCATTTTTTTGCGCGACACCTCCGCGCGCCCTGCATCCGTCAACGGCGCCGCGAGCCCCGCTCCAGCAGCCGCAGGACCGCTACCGCCGTGGCCCGTGCGGTGCCCCGGTGGGCATGGGCGAATGCCGTTGTGGTCTCCTTCGCTGCCGCTAGGCGAACAGCATCCCGGGCGAGGTCGGTAGCGGTTGCCAGACCCTGCCCCATGTCTGCCACACGCTGCGCTGCCCCGGCAGCGCATGCGCGTTCTGCAGCATCGGCAAAGTTGAAGGTGTGCGGGCCCAACACCACCGGGCAGCCACAGGCGGCGGCCTCGATGAGGTTCTGGCCGCCCAGCGGCGCAAAGCTGCCGCCGAGCAGGGCCACGTCGGCCAAGCCGTAGTACAGGGGCATCTCGCCCAGGCTGTCGCCCAGCCACACATCGGCATCGCGGGGGGGCTGTGCCCAGATGCTGCGCCGTGCCACGCGCAGGCCCGCGCCCTGCAGCAAGCGCTGAACCTCGTCAAAACGCTGGGGGTGGCGCGGGACGATCAGCCACTGCACGCCCATCATGTTCCTGCCGGGAAGGATATTTGCTTCTGAATTGATAGCTGCTGGCGCTTTATCCGATTGGGCTGGAGGCCATTTTTGCCTTATGGCATCGAGCCACATCGCCTCCTCGCCCTCGCGGCTGCTGGCCAGCAGGACAACGGGGCGGGCGCTCGCGGCGCGCCATGTGCGGCCCTGCGCCAGGAGATCGGCATCGGGCACCACATCGAACTTGAGATTGCCCAGCACGGCCTGCACGGGCGCGCCCATCGTTCGCAGACGTTCTGCGTCGGCCTCGGTCTGCGCCCAGACGGCCGTGAGCCCCGCGTAGGCGGGCCGTGCCAGCCAGTGCAGGCGCTGGGCCTTGCGCAGGGATTTTTCGTTGAAGCGCGCGTTCGCCAGCACCAGCGGGATACCGCGCTGGCGGCAACCCTCCACCAGATTGGGCCAGACCTCGGTTTCCATCAGGATGCCGATGACCGGGCGGAACTGCCGCAGAAAGCGCGCCACGACTCCGGGCGTGTCCCAGGGCTGCCAGACCTGCACGTCGCCGGGTTGCAGGAGCTTCTCGCCCTCGGCGCGGCCCGTGGCGGTGCCATGCGTGAGCAGCAGGCGCATGCCGGGGATCTGCTCACGCAGCTCCTGCAGCAGGATGGCGGCGGCGCGTGTCTCGCCCAGCGAGACGGCATGGATCCAGACAAAGCTGCCCAGGCCATCGGTGCTGCTGTGGGGCATCAGGCTGTCGATGGGCCGGGGGTAGCGGCCAAAGCGCTCGCCCACAGCCTTGCCGTAGCCGGGCTCGGCCACAGCGCGCCGGCGCAGCTTGCGGCGCAGCAGGGGCTGGGCCGTCCAGGCGAAGGCCGAGTAGAGCCGCAGCGCGAAGTTCGCCATCGGTGCCAGACAGCTCAGTGCGCCGCTGCGCCCACCTGGGCGCCAGGCTTCACGCGCTGCAGCAGCGCGAGCATGGCCGCCTCGATGCGGTGCAGGGCCTCGGGCGTGTGGCCCTCGAAGCGCAGCACGAGCACGGGCGTGGTGTTGCTGGCGCGGATCAGGCCGAAGCCGTCGGGCCAGTCCACGCGCAGGCCGTCGATGGTGTTGATCTGGGCGGGCGCGGCGAAGGTCTCGGCCGCCAGGGCCTGCAGCTCGGCCGTGAGCCGGTGCGGCTCGCCCTCGGCACACTGCACGTTCAGTTCGGGCGTACTGAAGCTGCCGGGCAGGCCGTTGAGCACGGCGCTGGGATCGGCATGGCGGCTCAGAATTTCGAGCATGCGGCAGCCAGCGTAGGTGCCGTCATCAAAGCCGAACCAGCGCTCCTGGAAGAAAATGTGGCCGCTCATCTCGCCGCCCAAGGGCGAGCCGACCTCTTTCATCTTCGCCTTGATGAGCGAGTGGCCGGTCTTGTACATCAGCGGCTGGCCGCCGACGGCTTCGATGGCGGGCGCGAGGCGCTGGGTGCATTTCACGTCGAACAGGATGGTGCCGCCGGGCACGCGCGTGAGCACGTCCTGGGCAAACAGCATCATCTGCCGGTCCGGGAAGATGTTCTGGCCGTCCTTGGTCACGATACCCAGGCGGTCGCCGTCGCCATCGAAGGCCAGGCCCAGGTCGGCGTCGCTCGCCTGCAGGGCGGCAATCAGGTCGCGCAGGTTCTCGGGCTTGCTCGGGTCGGGATGGTGGTTGGGGAAGTTGCCGTCCACCTCGGAGAACAGCTCGATCACCTCGCAGCCGATGGCGCGGAAGATGTCGGGCGCCGAGGCCCCGGCGATGCCGTTGCCGCTGTCCACCACGATCTTCATCGGGCGCGCCAATTGAATGTCGGCCACGATGCGTTCACGGTAAGCCGGCAGCACGTTGGCCTGGCCCATGCTGCCGCCGGGCACGATCTCCCAGCGGTCTTCCTCCATGGCACGGCGAAGCTGCTGGATGTCCTCGCCGAAGATGGCGCGGCCATTGAGCACCATCTTGAAACCGTTGTAATCCTTGGGATTGTGGCTGCCCGTGACCTGTATGCCGCTCTTGCACAGCGTGCTGGCAGCGAAGTACAGCATGGGCGTGGTGCACAGGCCGATGTCGATCACCTCCATGCCCGCCTCGGCCAGACCCAGCATGAGGGCATTGGCAAGCGCAGCGCCGGAGAGGCGCCCGTCGCGCCCCACAGCCACCGTGGTCTGGCCTTCGGCGCGGGCGGCGGCGCCAAAGGCGCGGCCCAGGCCCCGGGCGACCTTTTCGTTGATGGTGGAGGGCACGATGCCCCGGATGTCATACGCTTTGAAGATGGCGGGCGAGAGTTGCACGGATGTCGCTTTCAAGGGAGCATGGAACCGGCGCCGATTGTAGGGGGCGGCCCAAGGGCCGACCGGCCGCCCGCCAGGGACATGTCCGGAAACGGCCAGCCACGGCGAACGAGATACCTATCATGACCCCCATGCCCACCCCCCATGTCCCCTTGAGCGCCGACCCCGCCAGCGATGATGGCCGCTACCTCGCCCTGCGGGCGCGGGATGCGCGTTTCGACGGGCAGTTCTTCATCGGCGTCACCTCCACCGGCATCTACTGCCGCCCGGTCTGCGCCGTGCGCACGCCCCGGCGCGAGAACTGCCGCTTCTTCACCCTGGCGGCCCAGGCCGAGAGCGCGGGCTTCCGGCCCTGCCTGCGCTGCCGCCCCGAGGTGGCGCCGCATGCGCTGGCGTGGTCGGTGCAGGATGCGTCCAGCATCCTGGTGCAGCAGGCCGTGCGCCTGCTCGACGCCCCTGACGCCTGGGACGGCGGCCAAGGCGCCAGTGCGGCCGATCTGGCCCGGCGCCTGGGTGTGAGCGACCGGCACCTGCGCCGCATCTTCGAGGCGGCGCTAGGTGTCTCGCCCCTGCAATACCTGCAGACGCGGCGCCTGCTCACTGCCAAGCAGCTGCTGACCGACACGCGGATGCCCATCACGCAGGTGGCGCTGGCCAGCGGCTTTGGCAGCGTGCGCCGCTTCAACGCGGCGTTCGCCGAGCACTACGGCCTCAACCCCACGCAGCTGCGGCGCGCAGACGCTGCCCCGGACGGCGGCACGGGCGGCAGCCTGCGGCTGGCCTACCGGCCGCCTTTCGATGTGGCGGCACTGCTGACCTTCTTCGCGCAGCGCCAGTTCGAGGGCGTGGAATGGGCCCAGCCGGGCGAGGCCATGGTGCTGCGACGCACGGTGCGCCTACGGGCGGGCGGGCAGGAAACCACCGGCTGGCTCGGTGCGCGCTTCGATACCGCACGCCACTGGGTGCTGCTGGAGACCAGCGACAGCCTCCACCCCGTGCTGCCACAGGTCATCGCCCGGGTGCGGGCCATGCTCGACCTGGACGCCGACCCGGCCGCCGTCAACGCCGTGCTGCACAGCGCCTTTCCTGAAGGCGACGGCCTGCGTGTGCCCGGCGCATTCGACGGCTTCGAGCTGGCCGTGCGCGCCGTGCTCGGCCAGCAGATCACGGTGGCAGCGGCACGCACGCTGGGCCAGCGGCTGGTGGAGCGCTTCGGAGACCCCATCACCACGCCCTGGCCCGAGCTGCGCAGCCTGTTCCCGTCCCCCGCCGTGCTGGCCCGGGCCGAGGGCGACGCGCTGGGGCAACTGGGCATTGTGCGCCAGCGCCAGGCCGCCATCGTGGCGCTGGCGCGCGCGGTGGACAGCGGCCAGCTCGCCCTGCACCCGGGCGCCGACGTGGCCGCCACCACGGCTGCGCTGTGCGGGCTGCCCGGCATCGGGGACTGGACGGCGCAGTACATCGCCCTGCGCGCGCTGCGCTGGCCCGACGCCTTTCCGGCCGGCGACGTGGCGCTGCACAAGGCGCTGGGCGTGCAGGGGCAAAAGAACCCGGCCCGCGCCGCCACCGCAGTGGCGGATGCCTGGCGCCCCTGGCGCGGCTACGCAGTGCTGCGCGCGTGGGCGGCAGGCTCCATCAGCACGCCTTCACTATTAAAAGCGTAGCTGATGACGCTTTCCCCATCTGCGCAAAACCCCGAAATCGCTTCTAATGGACTTTTCGCCATGCAATTCCACCCCTCCACCGTGCAGGCCCGCACGGACACCCCCCTCGGCACCGTGCGGCTGGCGGCCTCGCCCGCCGGGCTGTGCGGCCTGTGGTTCGACGGCCAGCGCCACCTGCCCGCCCAGCTCGACGGCCCGCTCGCCTGGCCCGAGGCGCCGGAGCACGCCTTGCTGCGCAAGGCCGCCGAGCAACTGCGGCAGTACCTGCGCGGCGAGCGCCAGCGCTTCGACCTGCCACTGGACCTGGGTGGCGGCACGCCGTTCCAGCAGGCCGTGTGGCAGGCGCTGCTGCGCATTCCCACCGGTCACACCACGAGCTACGGCGCCCTGGGCCGGCAGATCGGCAAACCCGCCGCCGTGCGCGCCGTGGGCGCCGCCGTGGGGCGCAACCCGCTGAGTGTGGTCGTGCCCTGCCACCGTGTGCTGGGGCAGGACGGCAGCCTCACGGGCTATGCCGGGGGCCTGGACCGCAAGGCCACGCTGCTGCACCTTGAAGGTGCCCTGCCCGATTCCCTGAACCCCCTTCCCACCTCGCCATGAGCGCCACGACACCGTCTTCCACCCTCCCCGTCACCGCCTGGCTGGGCGAGTTCATGCTGCTCTCGGCCCTGTGGGGCGCCTCGTTCCTGTTCATGCGCATGGGTGCGTCGGAATTCGGCCCGCTGCCCACGGCGGGGCTGCGCGTGCTGCTGGCCGCGCTGTTCCTGTGCCCCATCCTGCTCTACCAGGGCCAATGGCCGGCATTGCGCCAGCACTGGAAACCGGCACTGCTGTCCGGGCTGGTGAATTCGGCCATCCCGTTCGCGCTGTACTCCTGGGCGGTGCTGCACATCACCACGGGGCTGGCTTCCATCCTCAACGCCACGGTGCCGCTGTTCGGCGCGCTGGTGGCCTGGGTGTGGCTGGGCGACCGCATCAACCGCCTGCGCTGGCTGGGCCTGGGTATCGGCTTCGTCGGGGTGGCGCTGCTGGCCTGGCGCGCACCGGGGGGCGCGGGCATCAAGTCGGCGTACGCGCCCTGGGCCATCGCGGCCTGCCTGGGGGCCACCACCTGCTATGCCATCGCGGCCAGCTTTGCCCGGCGCTACCTGGTAGGTGCGCCGCCGCTGGCCACGGCCACGGGCAGCCAGCTCGGGGCGGCGCTGGGGCTGTTCGTGCCCATGCTGTGGTTCTGGCCCGCCGCCATGCCGGGGCCCCGCGCCTGGGCCGCCATCGTAGCCATCGCCATCCTCTGCACGGGCATCGCCTACATCCTGTATTTCCGGCTCATCGCCCATGCAGGCCCCAGCCGGGCGCTGGCCGTGACCTTCATGGCCCCGGTATTTGCCGTGTTCTACGGCGCAGTGTTCCTGCACGAAGCCATCACCCCCTGGATGCTGGGCTGTGCCGCGGTCATCGTCGCCGGGACCTTGTTGTCAACAGGGCTAATCAGGACGCGTGCAACTCCTGCCCAGCAAGCCAAATCGCTCTAAACTTGGCGCATGTCTGCCGCGCCCCCCAGCCCCCCATCCGCCCCATGTCCTGCGGCAGACCTTGACACCCTCCCGCAGAAGCCGACGCAACCCACGTACGCCGCTGTCACCGATGCACTGCAGGCCACCCAGGAGCAGATGCGCGCCATCTACCAGGCTCTCCCCGATCCTGCAGGTATCACACGCGTGGCCGACGGCAAGTACCTGGAGGTCAATCCGGCGTTCTGCCGCTTGCTCCAGCTCTCGCGCGAAGAGATCATTGGTCATACCTCCACCGAACTGGGTGTCTGGGCCAGACCGGAAGAGCGCACGCGATTGATTGAAGCGCTGCAGCGCGATGGCATGGTGGACCACCTTCCGATGGTGGCGCATGGCGCGACGGGAGAGACTCCGGGCCAGATGTACGCCCGCCCGCTCCAGATCGACGGCGAAGCGTGCCTGATTTTCGTCTTCCACGACACCACCCAGGAACAACGCACGCACGGCGATCTGCTGGCCAAGAACGCCGCCCTGGCCCAGGCCGGTCGCATGGCGCGCCTGGGTGCCTGGGAGGATGTGCGCGACAAGGGACTGGTCTATTGGTCCGACGTTTGTTATGACATCCATGGCCTGCCACGCAACGCCCCGCTGCCACGCAACTACATTGAAACCTATGTAGCGCCGCAGTGGCGCGAACCCATGCGCGAGAAAATCCGCCAGTGCCTCATTCAGCGCACGGAGTGGAGCATGGACGTCGAGATCGTTCGCACCGATGGCCGCTGCATCTGGTGCCGCTGGCGTGGCGAGCCAGTGGTGGAGAACGGCCGTGTCATGCGCATCGTGGGCGTAATGCAGGACATCGACGATTCCAAGCGGGCCGAAGAGCGCCTGCGTCACTCGGAAGAGCGCTTCTCGCGCATTTTCCATCTCATGCCCTACCCCATGGGGATGACGCGCCGCGAAGACGGCACCTACATCGACGTCAACCCGGCGTGGGAAAAGATGTTTGGCTTCACGCGCGCCCAGGCCATTGGCAGCTCGGCCATTCAGCTGGGAATCATGACCGCAGAGATGCGCGCGGGCATGATCGAAGCGGCCCAAACCACCGACCTGCTGCAATCCTACGAGACCACCACCACCACCCATACCGGCGAGACCCTGACGGTGCTGCAATCCATGCGCGCCACCGAGTTCGATGGCCAGTCCTGCTGGCTGTTCGCGCTGCACGACATCACCGACCGCAAGCGCAGCGAAGAACAGGTGCGTGAACGCGAAGCCCTGCTCTCTCTCACCCTCTCGGCCGCTTCGCTGGGTCTGTGGGACTGGAACTTGCACAGCGGCATGATCACCGGCGACCACCGCTGGATGGCCATGCGGGGCCTGCAGGCCGGGCGGGGCACGCCCCCCGCCATTTCCTGGACCGAATCCCTCGGACCCGAAGACGTGTTGCGCATGACCACCGAAGTCTCGCGGCACACCAGCAACCCCGAGACACCTTTCGACGCCACCTGCTGCATCGTGCGCCCCCACGAAAAAGACCGCTGGCTGCGCAACCTGGGCAAGATCGTCAGCTTTGACAGCAGTGGCCAGCCCTTGCGCATGATGGGTGTGTCGATCGACGTCACGGGCCAGCGCGAACAAGAAATGCTGCTGCGCCGGCTGGCCCATTACGACACTCTGACCGGCCTGCCCAACCGCGTGATGCTGGCCCGGCGCCTGGCCGAAGGCATGGAGCAGGCGCAAGCCGATGGCAGCCTGCTGGGGGTGGCCTACCTCGACCTGGACGGCTTCAAGCCGGTGAACGACCGCCTGGGGCACGATGCGGGCGACCGCCTGCTGGTGATCGCGTCCCAGCGCCTGACGCGCGCCCTGCGCCCCCACGACTGCGTGGCCCGCCTGGGGGGCGATGAGTTCGTCATTCTGATGCCCGGCCTCTCCAGCGCCCAGGACTGCAAGCACGTGCTCAATCTGGTGATGCAAAGCATTGCATCGCCCTACCAGATCGGTTCGGACCGGGTCACGGTGACTGCCAGCATTGGCTACACGCTCTACCCCCAGGACGATGCCGACGCCGACACCCTCTTGCGCCATGCCGACCAGGCCATGTATGCCGCCAAGCAGGGCGGACGCAACCGCTTCCACGAGTTCGACGCCACACAGGAGCGACAAACGCGCCAGTTGCGCGAACAGATCATCCAGCTGCGCGATGCCCTGGCCAAAGGCCAGTTTGAACTCTTCCTCCAGCCCAAGGTGGACATGCGCCTGGGCACCGTGGTGGGCGCCGAGGCCCTGGCACGTTGGCGTGACCCGGAACAGGGCCTGCTGGCACCCGGTGCGTTCATGCCGCTGCTCGAAGGCACCGAACTGGAGGTGCCGTTTGGTGCCTGGGTGGTCGGAGCAGGCCTGAGCCTGGTGAAAGAGCTGATGCGCCACCAGATTCACCTGCCCGTGAGTGTGAATATTTCCGCCCCCCATCTGCAGCAGCCCGGCTTTGCCGACTGGATGGCGGAGCAACTGGCCCAGCACCCCGACGTGGCGGCGGGACAGCTCGAAATCGAGATCACCGAAACCGCCGCGCTCTACCACATCGACCATGTGGCCAGCACCTTGAAGGCGTTGCAGGCGATGGGTGTGGGCACCTCGCTGGATGACTTTGGCACCGGCTACTCGTCGCTCACCTATCTGCGGCGCCTGCCGCTGTCCACACTCAAGATCGACCAGAGCTTTGTGCACGGCATGATGGGCGACGCGGGCGACCTGGCCATTGTGCAGGGGGTGATCGGGCTGGCACGGTCGTTCGGCTACCGCATCATTGCCGAAGGGGTTGAAACCAGCGACCAGGGCCAGATGCTGCTGCAAATGGGCTGCCAGCTGGCGCAGGGCTATTATTTTGCCCGCCCCATGCCGGTCGATGAATTCGTCCAGTGGATGGCCAACGGGCATCCTCCCGGCGTGGGCACACGCCAGCAGACGAGCTGATTTCACATATGAAAATAGCTGCAAACGCCCATTCAGAAAGCGCTTGCAGCTATATTTTCAGGAGCAATCTCCTGCGGTGATCACGCCTCGACCAAGGCCTTCACCTGCTGCAGCGCAGCCGGGTCTTCCATGGTAGTCAGGTCGCCCGGGTCGCGGCGCTCGGCCACGGCCTGCAGGGCACGGCGCAGCAGCTTGCCGCTGCGCGTCTTGGGCAGGGTGGTGACAAAAAACACGCGCGAGGGGCGGGCCACGGCGCCCAGCTGGCTATCCACCACCTTCATCACCTCGCCTTCCAGCTTGAGGCGTGCGGCTTCAGTGTCCAGGCCGCTGGCATCGCGGGGCACTGCAAAGGCCATGGCCACCTGTCCCTTGAGCTGGTCGGCAACACCCACCACAGCCACTTCGGCAATATTGGGGTGGGACGAGATGGATTCCTCGATCTCGCGCGTGCCCAGGCGGTGACCGGCGACGTTGATCACGTCGTCGGTGCGGCCCAGGATGAAGTGGTAGCCGTCGGCATCGCGAATGCCCCAGTCGAAGGTGCTGTAGATCAGGCGGCCGGGGATGCTCTTCCAGTAGGTGTTGACGAAGCGATCGTCGTCGCGCCACACGGTCTGCATGCAGCCCGGAGGCAACGGCCCCTCGATGGCGACAACGCCCTTCTGATTGGGCTCGGTCAATTCCTGGCCCGTCACTTCATCGATCAGCTTCACGGCATAGCCATACATGGCCTTGCCCGGGCTGCCAAAGCGCGTGGTCTGCTGCTCCACACCGTTGGCCAGCGTGAGGATGGGCCAGCCGGTCTCTGTCTGCCAGTAATTGTCGATGATGGGCACCTGCAGCGCGTCGCTGATCCACTGCGCCGTGGGCTCGTCGAGCGGCTCGCCCGCCAGCCACAGGGCCTTGAGGGTGGAGACGTCGTACTTCTTGAGCCAGGAGGCATCCTGTTTTTTCAGCACACGCACCGCCGTGGGAGCCGAGAACATGTGCGTGACCTTGTACTTTTCGACGATGCTCCACCACACGCCCGCGTCGGGGCGGATGGGCAGGCCTTCGTACATGATGGTGGTCATGCCGGCGATCAGCGGGCCATAGATGATGTAGCTGTGTCCCACCACCCAGCCGATGTCGCTGGTGGCGAAGTAGGTCTGGCCAGGCTGCGCATCAAAGATGTGCTTCATGCTGGCGGCCAGCGCCACGGCGTAGCCCCCCGTGTCGCGCTGCACGCCCTTGGGCTTGCCCGTGGTGCCGCTGGTGTAGAGCGTGTAACTCGGGTGCGTGGACTCGACCCACTCGCAGGGCACGGTGGTGTTCAGGTGCTGCTCGCGCAAGGTGGCCCACAAGTGGTCGCGCCCGGCCACCAGGTCCATGGGCGCCAGGCCCCGGTCCACCAGCAGCACGCTGGCGGGCTTGTGGCGCGACAGCCGGATGGCCTCGTCGAGCAATGGCTTGTAGGGCACGCCCTTGCCGCCGCGCGAGCCGGCGTCGGCGCTGACGATGGCCACGGGCTCGGCATCCTCGATGCGCGAAGCGAGCGACCCCGAAGCAAAACCGCCGAACACGACCGAATGCAACGCGCCGATGCGCGTGCAGGCCAGCATGGCGAAGGCTGCCTCGGCGATCATCGGCATGTAGATGAGCACGCGATCGCCCTTCTTCACGCCCAGCGACAGCAGGCTGGCAGCCATGCGCTGCACCTCGGCATGCAGCTCGGTAAAACTGTAGCTGCGCTCGGTATCGGTTTCGGTGGAAATAGCCACGAGGGCAGGCTGGCTGGCCCGGTCCTTCAGGTGCCGATCCACGGCGTTGTGGCAGATGTTGGTGGTGCCGCCCACGAACCAGCGCGCGAACGGCGGGTTGCTGTAGTCGCACACCTGCTGGGGCGGCGTCTGCCAGTCGATCAGGCGGGCCTGCTCGGCCCAGAAGTCATCGCGGTGGTCAATGGACTGGCGGTAAAAGTCGGCGTAGCTGCTCATGGGGGGTCTCCTTGGCCTCTCACCCTACGGGATGGGTAGGTTTTGAATTCATAATTATTCATGACGGGCTTGCGGGAATCTGACGAGAGCCTCCGTCGTCACCACGGCCTGGCAGACCACCCCCGCATTTCCGCTCGGTGGCTTCTCGCCACCCGCAGGCAGGTCAGTCTCCGAAGCAGATACCCAGATCCCGCGCAGTGAGTACCGTGTCGCTGTCGGGCGGCACGGTCTTCATGCGCCCGGCCACCTCAACCAGAGGCACATATTCCACATTGGGGAAAGCCAGAGAGACCATCACGCCCGAGTGCCCCTCGTCGAGAGCGCGCACCGCCGCCGCACCAAACCGCAGCGCTGCGAGACGGTCGAACGCAGTCGGACTGCCACCACGCAGCAGATGCCCCAGTACCACGACACGCGTTTCCTTGCCGGTAAGTCGACCCAGTTCGCTCGCCACCCGTTCACCCACGCCACCCAGTCGTTCCGCGTGGCCGCCTTGTGCTGGCGCCTGCAACACGCGTTTGCCATCATGGGCCATGGCGCCCTCCGCCACCACCACCACGGAATAGTGACGGCCCAGCGCATCGCGCTGACGGATTTTGGCAGCCACCGGCTCCAGACCGAAGGGAATCTCGGGAATCAAAATGGCATGCGCGCCCCCGGCAATGCCTGCATGCAGCGCGATCCAGCCCGCATAGCGCCCCATCATTTCCACCACCATGACGCGCTGGTGGCTCTCCGCCGTGCTGTGCAGACGGTCCAGGCACTCGGTGGCGAACGACACGGCGGTATCGAAGCCGAAGGTGGTGAAGGTCTTGTCCAGATCGTTATCAATGGTCTTGGGCACGCCCACCACGCGCAGGCCCTTGCGGTGCAGTTCATGCGCGATGGACAGGGAGCCGTCTCCACCCACGGTGACCAGTGCATCGATGCCTGCGCGGGCAAAGCACTCGATCAGCTCGTCGGAACGGTCGCGTTCGCCCATGGTCCCATCGGGGTTCGTCACGGGGAAGTGGAACGGGTCGCCCTTGTTGGTGGTGCCCAGGATGGTTCCGCCCAGATGGGAAATGCCACGCACACGATCGCGCGTGAATGCAATCAGCCCGCCTTGGGGGTAACGTTCGGGTGCAAGCAGCCCGTTGTAACCATCGCGAATGCCCACGCATTCCCACCCCCGGTTCATGGCGGCAGAGACAGTAGCCCGGATCACGGCATTGAGGCCCGGGGCGTCCCCTCCACCCGTGCTGATGGCGATACGACGAATGGGTGGGTTCACGGGCAATCTCCTGCAGATGCTGGTTAAGTCTGCAGGATACGGCATGCCGACCCTCTGGTGAGAGTTATAGCCTTGTGCAGGCCGGAAACCTGGCGGCTAGTCCAGTGAATCAGAGAAATCGGCGGTACGTGAGTGCCTAGCTGGCCCGCAGGCTAGGCGGCGGGCGCAGCCGGGTTGTATACCCGGCGAGCACGGCAACGACGCATGCGGGCCAGCCAGGCACTCACCCGAAGGGCCGGTGCCCCACGGGGCGCAGGTCAGCGTTGCAGTCCTTGCCAAGGCGGCCAGCATTGGCTGCGGCCTGCGCCTAGCCCTGCACCCCGTGGGGCACCGGCGTACCGCCGATTTCTCTGACTCACCGGACTAGGAGTATCGGTTCGCGGCCCGGCGCCATATCCAGCGCAAGAAGAAGGCGGCCACAACATCGCCAACCGACGAAAGAAGAAATGCAAGCCCCAGCAGAGGCGCCACCTCGGGCGCAAGCCAAGGTACCGGCCGCAGCAACAGCCACAGCCCCGCCACACACAAGCCTGCACCGCACAGGCCCAGCACCAGCAGAATGAAACGCTGGTGGGGCGCAAGAGCCGGCACTGCCGCATCCGCACCACGCAGGGCCTGATCGGGGTTGCGAAAATCAATGGTCATACCAAACCTCCTGCGCTGGAACCGGTGCGGGGCGCTAAGTGGCCAGGCAAACCCGGGCCACATCTGCGGAACTCAGCGGCGCCTCGCCCACTTCGGTCGGGGTCAAGGCCTGCATCAGTTTGTGCATAGCCTCCTCGGTGGGTGCGAAAAAATACAACGCCCCACCCGCACGGAGCATGGCAGCGGTCGGCTTGTGCATGGCAGCACTGACGGCGACCGCATTGGCCAGCGCCGCCCAGATATCCTGTGGCTGAAGCAGCTCACGCCAGTTGAGACTGGTGTGGTCTTCCGATTCTTGCGCCTGTGTCAGACAAAGAAAGCCGTTGCCGTGCAGGTAAATGCCTGCAGGGAGACCCACCAGGCGGCCCAACCGGAATTCAGACTCGCCCACATGCACGGGTTCGGGCAGGCGGCCACTGAAAATGGGCAGCGTCTTGCGCACGGCATCATGGGTGGCAAACATGTGCTGAATAAAAAAATATCCGTGCACGCGCACACCATCCCACGGCTCCACCACGGACCAGCGCAGATCGACAGGCGCATCAGTGCTCACGACCCACCTCCTTCGATGCCGCTGGGCGCGACTGGCGCTCACGCTCCTGCACGTCATGAATGGCGTCGAGAATGACCATGGTGGACCGCTCCGTCACAGGGTCCACGTCGCCAATGCGGCGAACCTGGCTGGACCATTCCGGGTTAGGAACAAAAACACTTTGTGCCGATTGCCGCGCCGCCGCCCTGGCCGGATTGCGGGTCATGGGAGGTGATTCCGTCCGGGATGCCGTCGGCTGCGGCTGCGATGCCACGGCGGCCACTGCGGGGACCGTGTCGGCTTGGGCACGGGATGCAGCTGCGTCCACCATACGCGGTGGGGCAGAGGACAGATCCTTGATGGATCCCGTCATGGCAGCCTTGTTGCGCTGCGGGGCAGCGGTTTTGACAGAAATCCAGTAGCCCAGCGCTGAGGCCATCACCACGGCCACGATGACGCCCACCAGGATCCATGTGCCCATGCTGATCTCTGAGGCGTCATCGGCAGAAACATCCACCACAGGCTCTGCAGCCTTCGGCCGCACGGACGCAGGCGGAACGAAAGGGACAATCCCTTCCATCCCCTGCTCCGTCAGCACCGTTGCCAAGCCCAACATGCCCATTCATCCCTTGAAAGTCAACCGGGCCAGTTTAAGCGCCCGGCATGCAGGCGCAACACCGTCCAGGCGCCTATTTCACCAGTGCCAGCATGTCCTTGAAAGCCGGGTGTTCGCACGAACGCAGCCATTCAAAAGCCACCATTTCGGTAGTGACCAGCTCAGCGCCTGCACCGGCCAGGCGGTCGTAGGCGGCGTCCCGGTTGCGTTCGGTGCGTGAGCCGCAGGCATCCGTCACCACCCAGACATCAAATTCATCCTCGATGAGGTCCAGCGCCGTCTGCAAAAGGCAGACATGGGCCTCGCAACCTGCAATGACGACCGTTGCGCGCTCCGGGCCGCTCTGCGCGGTTTTTTGCAGGTGCTTTGGCAGGCTGCGGGCATTGCCTGCGGGCGGTTTGGCCGGCGGACGCAACCACTCGCCCAGGCCCTCCTCGGCAGCGCTGAAGTGCATCTTGGACAGCGTCTTGCGGCACAGGGCTCGCAGGGCCGCATCGTTGGCGCCCAGGCGCGAGGGATTCTGTTCCGTCCCCCACACAGGTACCTCCACCATCCGTGCGATCTGCGCCAGACGGCGCGCATTCTCCAGCACGGCCGGCCCGTCGAAGATCACGGGCATCAGCTTTTCCTGGAAATCCACCAGCACGAGTTGGGATTCTGAAGCGTCGAGCAGCATGGCGGAGAGATCCTTTTATGAATGCAATGGGCCCATTGTCGCAGCGCCAGGCGTTGCGCAGAAAAATGCGTGCGCCCCATCGGCCACCACGATGCAAGGCGTTGCCCCAGCGGGCCGGAAAGGCCACAAGCATACGCAGGCAAGAAAAAAGCACTTACAGTTTTTCACCATAAGTGCTTGATTCACAACAAATTTTGGTAGGACGTACAAGATTCGAACTTGTGACCAACGGATTAAAAGTCCAAAATCATAGACAATCCTGGACAACCCTAGACTGTCACCAGAGCCGTAAACCGTTGATTTTGCTAGATACGTAGTCCAAGTTAGTCCGTTGACGTGTGATACCATCCACGTCCAAACTGTCACCAGACTGTCACCAGCTTGGCAAACGGACTAACAAAATGAGCACCAAAACCAACGGACAAATCATCAATGAACTGTCACCGGGGCAGTTCGGGAAGATGGGGAAAGTGATCCCGTCCGGATCGCTGGAAGCGCGCAAGCTGGCATCCGGTGCCGTCACTTTTTACTGGCGCGTCACCATGCACGGCAAGACCGCCCGCGAAGTGATCGGCGTCTATGACCCGAGCGCCCCGCCCAAGAGCTTGCAACCGACCAGCAAGGGCTATTCCATCATCGCCGCCATGCGTGCCGCTGAGGTGCTGGCAGCGCAGCACCATGCCAATCTGGACAAAGGCGGGTTTGCTGGGGTGAAGGCCGCAGAACAAGAAGCCAAGGCCAGGGCCGTGACTGCCAAGCTGGAGGCGGCACAGTACACATTGCAGGCCCTGCTGACCGACTACTGCGACCACCTGGAGGCCCTGGGGCGCGTGGCGCACAAGGACGCCCGCAGCATCTTCAAGCTGCATGTGATCGAGGCATGGCCCAAGATCGCCGCCCTGCCCGCCAACCAAGTGACGGGTGAGCAGATAGCGGACATGATGCGCCGCTGCATCGAGCTGGGCAAAGCTCGCACGTCCAACAAGCTGCGCAGCTACATGCGGGCGGCATACCAGACAGCGAAGGCCGCACGCTCAAAACCCAGCATCCCGGTGAAGTTCAAGAGCTACAACGTCACGCACAACCCCGGCGCAGACACCGAGCCGGACGAAAGCGCCAACAAGGCCGACAAGCGCCCGCTGAACGCGGAAGAACTGCGCAGCTACTGGCAAGCCATCAAGGCCGCGTCCGGGTTCCGAGGTGCCGTCCTGCGCCTTCACCTGCTGACTGGTGGGCAGCGTATCGAGCAACTGGTGAACCTGCGCACCGAGAACGTGACCGGAGACAGCATCATGCTATTTGACGGCAAGGGCAGACCCGGCAAGCCACCGCGCCCGCATACGGTGCCGCTGATCCCTCAAGCCGCCGCCGCACTGCTGGAGTGCCAACCCCAAGGCACCTACGCCATCAGCACCGACAAGGGCATGACGCACCTTGCAGCTACCACCCTGAGCGCCTGGGCCGTGGAGGCCAGCGCCCTGCCCGACTTTCAAGCCAAGCGCATCCGCTCCGGTGTGGAAACCCTGCTGGCCAGCGCCCGTATCAGCTCAGACATTCGTGGCCGGTTGCAGTCGCACGGCATCAGCGGTGTGCAGGCCCGCCACTACGATGGCCACGACTACATGGACGAAAAGCGCCAGGCCCTGGAGACATTGCACCGACTGCTGGAAGCGCCAGAGGCCAGCAACGTGGTGCAACTCAAGGCGGGATGAGATACCCGGCAAGCCGCACGCCGGAGCATGTGCGGCAACAAGGCGACAGCCAGGGCGAATAGAGCGCCGAGGCTGTCTGACCACTCAACGATCTAGGAGGATCGAAAAATGGCTCCAAGTATTTTGGACGAGGAAACCGTGTCTGCGGGCACCTTAATTGACGCCCGGCGCATGGAGCTGCTGGCAGAGTCCAACCATGAAATCAGCAAGCTGGCCGAGGGCATGGTGAGACTGCTGTCTATCAACCGTGACGACGACTTTTTGATTTATCACGGAATGCTGGCTCGCATCCAGCAATTGTCCGAATTGCAGTTTTATGCGCTGCGCCTGCACGGCGATTCTGAAGATGAGGCCGTGAAACTGTGGGGGGACAACGCGAAAACGGTAAGCATGGAGCGCATCTACAAGGGCATGCTGGCCTGACCCACAACCAGACACCCTCATGCACAGCAAGGCCCTTCGGGGCCTTTTTTCATGGCGAAAACGAGGACGACAAGCAAGGCCGCAAGCACAAGATCGTGTTCCACGACTGCGACATCTTCGCCAACCACAAGGGCGACTACATGCGCGAAGACCGTGTTCTTTTGCGGCTTTAAGTGTAAAACATTGTTACCAAAATCCCCCGCGCTATAGGGAAAGAAGTGCACACAGCGCACTTCAGCGCACTGTATGCACACATCGCGCGGATTTAGCGACCGGAACGTTTCCGCCCAGTTGGCGCAACGCCGGGACAGTAGTGCGGACTACCCATGTGGCATCCCTTAACATTGGCGCACCTACTTGGATTCAACGGCACAGAAAGGCGAAAGCCCCCAAGTGCTTAGGACACAAGGAGGCTTTCTAAGTACCCAATCCCGAAGGATCGAGGACTGTCTTGGCGGACAACCTGAGATTCTATAGAACTGGCAGCGCATGTGATACCTGTGGTTATTCCCATGTGCGACCTGTTCGCCGGGTGCGGGGGTTTTTGAACCCTTGTTTATAGAAAGGCCAGCCATGGCCCAAAACCTCTATCACCCTGAAACTTTGCTGCGCCTGCCGCAAGTGCTGACCCGCTTTCCTGTGTCCCGCTCCGGCTGGTATGCGGGCGTGAAGTGCGGCAAATACCCTTCCCCCATCAAGACCGGCCCGCGTACAGCCATGTGGCGCGCCAGCGATATCGACGCCCTCATTGCCAACCTTGGCAAGTAACCGGGGGACTTCATGCACACAGTCAAGGACTACACGAAGTCCGGGCAAGACACGCCCCTACTGAACGAAAGCAACATCCCGCCCGAGCACTTGCCCAAGGCCCGCGCATGGTTCCAGCGTCAAATGGATCGCTGCGCCGCCAAGCACGGCGACAACTGGCCAGAGCACCGCGAATGGCTGGCTGAATACTTCAACGAGGAACTGCGCGAGCACCTGGAACGCAAGGGGGTGCGCCATGCCGTTTGATCGCCGCAATCTCCCCGACCCCGTGAGCTACTACGAGTCCGAGGGCTTGAAGCTGACTTCACGCGGCAAGTGGCGCACCACCGCGTGCCAGTTCCATGGTGGTTCCGACTCCATGCGCATCAACACCGACAGCGGTGCATTCGCTTGCATGGCTGGCTGTGGCGCCCGTGGTGGCGACGTTCTGGCCTATCACATGGCACAGCATGGCCTGGAGTTCGTAGAGGCCGCAAAGGCCCTTGGATGCTGGGTTGACGACGGCAAGCCCGCCACCCAGCACAAGCCCGCGCCACTGTCCCCGCGCCAGGCACTGGAGGTGCTGGCAGTCGAAGCCAACCTGGTGGCCATCGCCGCCGGGAACGTGGCGCACGGCGTGGTGCTGTCTCAAGTGGATCTGTCTCGCGTGATGACCGCATCAAACCGCATCACTCGACTGGTGGAGGTGTTCGCATGAACCAGAAAACCATTGCAGAACACAACGCCCTTGCATCCGTGTTGGATGCGATGCCACCAGCCGAGCCGCGCCTCATGCGCGACAGCGTGGTGCTTACCTGCGGCTCAGACCTGACGCCCGAGCCATATCGCTGGCTGTGGCAATACTGGCTTGCCATGGGGAAGCTGCATATCCTCGCTGGTGCGCCTGGGCAGGGTAAAACCACCATCGCGCTGGCCATGGCGGCAACTATCACCATCGGCGGACGGTGGCCGGATGGTTCACGCTGCGCGCCCGGCAATGTGCTGATCTGGAGCGGCGAAGATGACCCCGCCGATACGCTGGTGCCGCGCCTTATGGCGGCTGGTGCTGACCGTGCCCGGTGTTTCTTTATCGAGGGGGCACGACGGGACGGCGAAGTGGTGCCATTCGACCCGGCCCGCGACCTGGGGCAACTGCTGGAGGCCATCGAGAAAATCGGCGGCATCAGTCTGCTGGTGATTGACCCCGTAGTCAGTGCCGTGACCGGCGACAGCCACAAGAACACCGAGGTGCGCCGTGCACTGCAACCCCTGGTTGATCTGGCTGCAAAGTGCGACTGCGCGGTGCTGGGCATCACCCACTTTGCCAAAGGTGGCCAGGGCACCGACCCTGCGCAGCGTGTGGTGGGCAGCGTGGCATTTACTGCGGTGGCCCGCGTGGTGATGGTGGCAGCGAAGGTGAAGGGCGACGAAGAAGGCCAGGACACGCGCATTCTCGCCCGCAGCAAAAGCAACATCGGCCCGGACGATGGCGGGTTTCAGTACCACCTGGAACAGTCCGAACCCCTGCCCGGCATTCATGCCTCACACATCGCATGGGGCAAGGCGGTGGAAGGCACGGCACGCGAGCTGCTGACAGACCCGGACGACGGACAGGACGACGGCGCAGGCAGCGCAAAAGAGGAGGCCGAGGCATTTCTCATTGAACTGCTGAAAGACGGCGCAACCGCGACAAAGCACGTCCAAACGCAAGCCAAGGATGCGGGTATTTCATGGGCCACCGTTCGCCGCGCATCCGATGCCCTGGGGGTGAAGAAGAAGCAAAGCAATGGTGGCTGGTACTGGCAACTACCCCACTTGCTCAAGTCAGATGCTCAACTTGCTCAACTTCCAGAGCTTGAGCAAGTTGAGCAAGTGAGTGAGCAAGTGGCCTTTGTGACGGAGGTTCTATGACACCCGAAGCCATCCTTGCCGACCTGATCCAGTGCGGCATAGAACCCAGCGTGACGCCCGATAAAACCGGCATCGTGGTGCCCGCCGGGAAGCTGACAGAAGCACAGCGCGCCGCAGTCCTGGGCCACAAGCCCGCGCTGATCGCCTGCATTCTGGAATCGGCCCGCATCACTGCGCAGCTACTGGAAGCCGCCATGCGCCGCTGCGACCAGTTCAACGACAGCGACAAGGCACGCCAGGACATGCGCGAGCAGATTCTGGAGACACCGCCGCACCTACGGCAAGACCTGCTAGACCACTTCATGGGCAGACCGACCGGCCTGCACTGAAACCACCAAGCCCGCCCCGAGCGGGTTTTTTCTTGACCGAATGATAGTTTTCTGCTACATATCACGCGTCATCAATAGTCTATGACTATTGCAACCCGCCCGGCGATTGCATGGGCACCTTTTCAAGAAAGACCCCCAATGCAACTGCACCAAATCCGCGAAGCCCGCGCCGCCAAAGTCTCCGAAGCCCGTTCCTTGCTGGCCAGCATGCCCACCCTCACGCCCGAAGCTCAAACCAAGTTCGACGGCATCAAGGCCGAGATCGTCAACCTGGAAGGCCAGGAAGCCCGCGCGCAGTTCGTTGAAGACGCAGAGCGCCGCAGCCTGGGTGCCCCGGTGCACAAGAGCGTCACTGAGCTGGAATCGAGCATCAGCATCGTGGAAGCCATCGCCGCCCATGCCGAGAACCGCAGCCTTACCGGCGCCCTTGCCGAGTACAACCAAGAGCAGAAGCGCCAGGGCGTGCAAGCCAAGGGCGTGCTGATCCCTCATTCCCTGTTTGAAAAGCGCGTAGCTCAGACGACGACCACCGCCGCCGGGATCGTTCCTGAAGACTTCCGCGCTGACCAGTTCGTCGGCCTGCTGCGCAACAGCATGGTTGTTCGTTCGCTGGGTGCCCGCCTGCTGCCCAATCTCCGGGGCGACGTGGTGATCCCGCGCCAGGCCACCACCAGCACGGCGCAATGGATTGCTGAAGGCGACGCCCTGACCGACAGCGGCATGACCTTTGACAACATCACGTTGACGCCCAAGCATGTGGGCGGCATCACCGAACTGTCTCGCCAACTGCTGCAACAGAGCAATCCAAGCATCGAAGCCTTGGTGCGTGACGACTTTATCAACGTGGTGAGTCTCGCAATCGACAAGGCCCTGATCCACGGCGATGGCGTGAAGGAACCCGAGGGCCTGCTGACCGCAGCCACTGGAACCGGCACCCTGGGTGCCCCCACCTGGGCCAAGGTGCTGACGGTGTTGCAAGGGCTGGCCATGAAGAACATCGTGCCCAATGCCTGGTTGACCCATCCCGAAGTGGCGACCATCCTGCGCAAGACGCTGCGCGAAGCTGGTTTGCCTGGTTACCTGCTGGACAACGGCCAACTGGCTGGCGTGCCGGTGGCTGTCACCAATCAACTGGTGAAGAAAGCCGGTGCCCCTGCGACGGGTCGGATCATCGTCGGCGACTTCTCGGAAATGATCGTGGGCACCTGGGGCAGTGTGGACATTCTCACGAACCAGTACGCCGCAGGCCCATACAGCCGTGGCGCCATCCAAGTGCGAATCTTGACGACGTGCGACATGGTGCCGCGCCGTGAAGATGCCTTCACCGTCATTGATGACGTGACGCTGTAAGCCATGAGCACCCCGGACATTGAACGCCGGGGTGCCGCCATTGGTGTTAAAGCCAGTGGCCGCACCTTGAGCGGGTACGCCGCAACCTTCAGCGACCCAACAGCCATTGGCGGGTTTACCGAGCGCATCGCGCCCGGTGCATTCACCCGTTCGCTGGCGAGTGGGAGGGACGTTTTGGCCTTGTTAGATCATCGTGCAGATGTTCTCTTGGGGCGTACCCGCTCAGGTTCGCTCAAGCTGTCCGAGGACTCCAAGGGCCTGCGCTTTGAATTGAGCCTGCCCGACACCGCCGCCGCCCGTGACGTTATCGCACTGGCAGAGCGTGGCGACCTGGGGGGGATGAGCTTCGGGTTTGTCGCAACAGACGAAGCATGGGACGGCGACACCCGAGAACTGCGCGGCATCGAGCTGCACGAAATCAGCGTGGTGCAAAGCTGGCCCGCGTACCAAACCACCGAAGTGAGCTTACGCGCCCGCCCGGGCGAGCGCTCATTCTGGGACACAAGCGCCGCATGGCTGGAGACTTGCCGATGAGCATCATTACCCGCGCCCTGTCCCTGGTGGGCCTTGAAAAGCGCAGCACCATCGGCCCGGACGGCTGGCCTATCCCGCTGTCTGCAAGTGCTGTGACACCCGCCACTGCGCAAGGTGTATCGGCTGTCTATGCGTGTGTGCAGGCCATCAGTGAAACCGTGGCCAGCCTCCCGCTGATCCTGTTCCGCCGTGGTGAAGATGGCGACCGGGAACGAGCCGCAGACCACCCCCTCTACCGCGTGTTGCACGACCAAGCCAACCCCGAGCAAACCGCCCTCGAGGCCCGCGAGTACATGCAAGCGTGTGTCCTGCTCAGGGGCAATGCTTTTGCGCGCCTGGTGCGTGGCTGGGATGGCCAGGTCCGCGAGTTGTGGCCACTGAACCCGGACAACGTGACGGTGAACCGCACCAGCTCCGGCCTGGTGTACGACTACACCAAAGACGGGGTTCTAACCCGCCTGCTGGCCCATGAGGTGCTGCACCTGCGCCACCGCCTGGGGGATGACGGCGTGCTGGGTGTATCGCCTATCGCCGCAGCCAGGGGCGTGGTGGAGCTGGCGCAAGCCGAGAACGAACACGGCAGGAACACCTTCACCAACGGCGCCAAGCTGCTGGGCGTGCTGAAGTTCCCCGGACGCTTGAAGCCTGAGCAGCGCCAGGCCATCGCCACCAGTTGGAGCAGCCAACATGCTGGAGGTGCCAACAGCGGACGCACTGCGATTCTGGAAGAAGGTGTTGACTTCCAAGCCCTGTCCATGACGCTGGAGGATGCCGAGTGGATTGCAGCCCGCCAGTTCAGCGTGGAAGAAGTGGCCCGCCTGTTCCGCGTACCTCCTACTGTTATCGGTGATCTGAGGAATGGCAACTACTCCAACAGCGTGGAGATGGCCCGCCAGTTCGTGACCCAGACACTGCGCCGCCATCTTGTCGCCTGGGAACAGGCCATCGCCGCCAAGTGCCTGACCGACGCAGGCCGCCGCACCTACTTTGCCGAGCATCAGGTGGAAGGCTTGCTTCGGGGTGACAGTGCCAACCGAGCCGCGTTCTACAGCTCCGGCATTGCAGACGGCTGGATGCTCAAGAGCGAAGCCCGCAAGCTGGAGAACCTGCCCGCCATCGAGGGCCTGGACGACAGGGGCGTCGTTTCAAATGACACCCCTGCGCCACTTAGCCAAAAATCTGGCTCAGCGCCGCAGCCTTACCCGAGCAAGCAATGAGCCGCCCGCCCGACTTCTTTAAGAACGCCAGGCAACAGCCGCCCAAGGGCCTGGACAGCAACGGCAACCCACTGCCCGAAGCCGAACCGCGCTACGTCAACGGCTACCTGGTCAAGCCGCCCATGCGCTGGACAAAGGATGCCAATGGCCGGACGCTGGGACTCAACAGCGCAGCATGGCGCAAGCTCAGGGCGCAGGTGCTGGCCGAGGTGCCGCTTTGTGAATACTGCCCGCCTGGGACTATCACGCCAGCGACTGAGGTTGACCATGCCAACTTCGACCCAGCGGACAACAGCCGGGAGAACCTGAAGAGCACATGCAAACCGTGTCATTCCATCCGGACGATGGCCAGCCTGTACGGCAGACCGGCACGCATGGGATGCGATGAGAGCGGCAACCCTATCAACCCCATGCACCACTGGAACGAGGCTGCTGTGCGCCCGTCTGGTGGCCTTGCTGAGGCTGTCCAAGATGGGAAATCACCAGCAACCGAGGGACAGAAACCGACCTGTTCCACTCGCTTTAACGGCTAGTGCTTAAAAAATAGGCAACTCATGACCAAGACCCGCCGCCCAAAGTCCGACAGCGCCGGATATGCCGCTACAGCGCACCAGAACGCCGCACAAGCGCCTATTGAGCTGCCCGCCTATGTGACGCTGCCCGAGCCGTGCAAGCCCTTCTGGGACGCCATCATCACCAGCCGCGCCAGGGACACATGGACGCAATCGGATCTGGTGACCGCTGCGAACATGGCCCGCGTGCAACATGCCCTGGAAGCCGCGCCCGTAGGCTCAGATGAGCACGCAAAACTTACCCGGCTGTCCCTTGCCCTTGCCCGTTCGCTCAGTGTGCACACGACTGCCACGGTGGGCCGCGCTGCCAACATGGTGGGCGCAGCTACTGCCGAGCGGGAAGCGCGCCAGGACACGGACGACAGCGACCTTATCCCTCGACTTCGCGCCGTATGACAGCCGCTGTTAGTCAGAAATCTGACGAACAAAAGCCTAGTCAGAAATCTGTCGACCCTATGACCCGCGCCGCCCGCATCATCGAGTTCATCGAGCGTTACTGTCTGGTTCCGGACGGTGCGCAGGTGGGTCAACCGCTGGTGCTGGCAGAGTTTCAAAAGCAGTTCATCCGGGACGTTTACGACAACCCCGCAGGCACGCGCCGCGCCCTGTTATCGGTTAGCCGAAAAAATGGCAAGAGCGGGCTGATTGCTGGCCTGCTGCTGGCGCACCTTGTCGGACCCGAGGCGAAGCAGAATGCGCAAATCGCATCAGGCGCACTCAGCAAAGAACAGGCGTCACTGATTTTTTCACTTGCCAGCAAGATGGTGCAGCTATCGCCCAAGCTGTCTAGCCTGGTGAAGATCATCCCCAGCGGGAAGCGCCTGATCGGCCTGCCGTTGAATGTGGAATACAAGGCCCTTGCTGCTGACGGCAAAACAGCTCATGGGCTTTCGTTATCGCTTGCCCTACTCGACGAAATCGGCCAGGTGCGTGGCCCGCAGTCCGACTTTATCGACGCCATCACCACCAGCCAGGGCGCCCATGAAGCGCCGCTGCTGATCGCCATCAGCACCCAAGCCGCCAGCGACGCGGACCTGTTTTCACAGTGGCTAGACGACGCCAGGAACAGCAACGATCCGCGCATCGTCTGCCACCTGTACGCCGCGCCCGAAGGCTGCGACCTCATGGACGAAAGCGCATGGCGTGCGGCAAATCCAGCCCTGGGCTTGTTCCGCTCCGAAGATGATCTTCGGGAACAGATGACGCAGGCGCAGCGTATGCCGAGCATGGAAAACAGCGCCCGCAATCTTTTGTTGAATTGTCGCGTTTCCACCTTCTCGCCATTCATCAGCCCGGACGTGTGGAAATCGTGCGCAGGCCCGTTACAGCCCTTTGACGGCCCGGTGTTCGCAGGCTTGGACCTCAGCGCCCGGACTGACCTCACTGCTCTGGTACTGGTGGGCCAATTGGATGGCGTGTGGCAAGTGCAGGCGCATTTCTGGACACCAGAGCAGGGATTGCAAGACCGTGCCCGCCGTGACCGCGCCCCCTATGACGTGTGGCACCGGCAAGGCGTTCTACGGACGACGCCAGGCGCATCGGTTGACCTCGAACACGTCGCAGCCGACATGCTGGAAATCTTCGACGGCATGGATGTGCAGGCCATCGCCTTCGACCGCTGGCGCATTGACCAACTGCGCCGGGAGCTGGATCGCATGGGCGCCGAGCTGCCGCTGGTGGAGTTCGGGCAAGGGTTCCAAAGTTTCAGCCCTGCCCTCGATGTGCTGGAAGCCGAGCTGCTGAATGGACGCATCGCGCATGGTGGCAATCCGCTGCTGACCTGGTGCGCAGCCAATGCCGTGGTGGTGCGTGATCCGGCGGGCAATAGGAAGATTGACAAGGCACGCGCTACTGGCAGGGTTGACGGCCTCATCGCATTGACCATGGCGCTGGGCGTGGCATCCAAGGCCGAGGAAGCCATGGGCGTGACCCTGGAGGGCTTCACGTTCGTTTGAAACACCCCGACCGGTGGGGCCACGAGAGTGGAAAGCCGGGAGCGGATAAGCCATGAGTGCCGCGCATGCAAAAACCATGGCAGCCAGTGAGTGGAATTTCACGGAAGGCGTGCAGAAGTGAGCGATTCACCAATGCGAGCCTGGGCCCTGATTACCTTTCTCCACGGTGCTGGCACCTATTCCAACCATTTGAAAGAATCAAATGCTGACCCTGCCAGAAACGAAACTGCACCTTCGCGTTGACCACAACGACGAGGACGCGCTTATCACCGCCTTGATGGCCACAGCGACCGCCGCCTGTGCGGACTATCTCAACATGGAAGCCGCTGATCTCGTGGTGGCAGTGCCCGCGCCCATCAAGAGCGCCGCCTTGCTTTTGATTGGCAGTCTGTACGAGCAGCGGGAAAGCCAGGGGGACCGCCCGTACAACAAGAACCCAGCATTCGAGATGTTGCTGGCACCGTACCGGGTGCACGCATGAAGGCCGGACAACTTGACCAGCGGGTGACGGTGGAGCGGCTGCAAGGTGGCGTAGACGAGCTAGGCCAGCCACTGCCCGATACCTGGGCACCCCTGTTTACTTGCTGGGCTGCTGTGGAGCCGCTCCAAGGACGCGAGTACCTCGCCGCGCAAGCTGCTGTCAGTGAGGTGACGGCAAAAATCAGAATGAGGTTTCGCCCATGGATGACTGCCGAGGATCGCGTGATCCATGACGGCACCATCTACAACATCGTGAGCGTGATTGATGTGCGCTCAGAGAATCGGGAGCTGGTGTTGATGTGCAAGGCGGTGGGGTAACTGTCACCACACGGCAAACTGTCACCAGACTGTCACCGGCTCAGAAATGAAAAAAGCCTGCTACTGTTTAGATAGCAGGCTTTCCAGCATTTACGCGGTGTTGGTGGTAGGACGTACAAGATTCGAACTTGTGACCAACGGATTAAAAGTCCGCTGCTCTACCAACTGAGCTAACGTCCCACACCTTCCGGAATAGACATCCGGAAAAGCCTTGCATTATAGCGTGCTTTTCGCCTTTTTCTCCGAATGACTTGCAAGGGCGTCAAGAACCCACCCGGCTGCGCACTGGCCAAAGGTGGCTGTCACCGCCACGACCGAGCCATAGCCATGGCAGTTGAGCGACCCATCGCCCTCGATGCCGCAAGAGGGGTCGGGCGGCGCGACGGATTCGCGGCTGAAAACACAGGTAACGGCCATTTTCTTGCCATCGCGAGGAGCTCCGTGGTATTTGCGTAGCCGGTAGCGCAACTGGGCCAGGAGCGGGTCGTGGGTCGTGAACGCCAGATCGTCGACATCGACCTTGTGGGCGAGGCGCTTTCCGCCCGCAGCGCCCACGCTGATGAAGCGCGCACGGGTCGTGCGTGCCCAGGCTGACATGGCGGTTTTGGCCTGCACCTGGTCGCATGCGTCGATCAGCGCATCCACGGGCTCGGGTAACAAGGCTGGCCAATTGGCCGGTTCGACGAAGTCTTCGATGCAGGTCACCACGCAACCCGGGTTGATCTGCGCCACCCGATCCCGCATCGCCAGCACCTTGGCCTGGCCTACGGTGTTTTCGAGTGCATGAATCTGGCGGTTGATGTTGGACTCGGCGACATGGTCGAGATCGATCAGCGTCAGGCGACCTACACCACTGCGAGCCAGGGCCTCTGCCGCCCATGAGCCGACCCCGCCAATACCCACCACGGCCACATGGGCTGCACGAATGCGGGCGGTGCCGTTCTGGCCATAAAGGCGATCCAGGCCACCAAACCGGCGCTGCTGCAAAGCGGCGCTGTCGGCAGATAGTTCAGGCGATGGCGTGGACGCAGGCAGATGGTGCTCCACTATTTCAGGCGGGACAGTCGTTCCTTGGCCGCGGCTGCAGCCTCGGATTGCGGATAGGCACGCAACAGGTCTTCGAGGGTCTTTCGAGCGCCGCGCGTTTCCTTCAGCTCGATCTGGCAGTTGGCAATCGACAACGCAGCCTCGGGCGCACGCGCGTGGTTGGGCGCGCTGGCGATCAGCGCTTTGAAGTTGTTGATGGCTTCCTTGTAGTCGCGGTTGGCATACTGGGCATTGCCCAGCCAGAACCGGGCCGAAGGCAGATAGCCGCTGCGGGGGTACTGCCGCACAAACGCAGCGAATGCCGCCTCGGCTTCAGCGAACTTGCCTTCCCGAAAACGGGCCAGCGCAGCGTCGAAACTGCGCTGCTCATCGGGTTCGGCCTGGAACTCCAGCCCGTCCACCGTGACCTTGACCGGTTCAAACTGCCGCAGGCGCTCATCCACCCCGCGCGCCATGTCTTTCTGGTGGCGCTGAAGCTCTGCCACCTCCCGCATCAGTTGCTCGTTCTGGCCACGCAGTTTGGCCATTTCCACGCGCAAGGTCTCGATCTGCGTTTGCAGATCAAGCAGGCTGCGGCGCAGTTGGGTCCCATCGTCGTTCGCCCGGCGCAGTTCATCCGAGGAACGTTGACCGCTTTGCTGAAGCGCATCCACACGCTGCCGCAACTCGATGATCGCGCGGCGGGCCTCTCCATCCTCAAAGATGGCCGCATGGGCCGGCGCAAGGGAGCTGCCAAGCAACGCTGCTGCAAACAGCCAACGCACAGAGCACATCAAATGCATATTGCCCATCAGCGATAGGCCAGCTCGGCGCGGCGGTTTTGCGCATGAATGTCTTCACTGTTGCCCTGGGCGGCGAGCTTCTCCTTGCCAAAGCTCACGGCTTCCATTTGGCCGTCAGGAACACCCAGCAGTCCCAGCGAACGGCGCACCGCTTCGGCACGCTTCTGGCCCAGGGCCAGGTTGTATTCGCGGCCACCGCGCTCGTCGGTGTGGCCTTCGATCACCACCTTGGGCATGCTGCCGGATTTCATGTAGCGCGCATGGGCTTCGATGAGCGACTGGTAATCCGACTTGATGACGTAGCTGTCGTAGTCGAAATAGACGATGCGGCTGACGCCCACGGGGCCGGCGCCATCACGGCCCGACTGCGTGAGGTCCACGCCGCGCACACCGCTCTGCCCGGTATTGCCGGAATTGGCGCCATTGGCCCCATTGGTGGAAAGCGGCGCGCCGGTCTTGTCTTCAACAGGCACATTGTCGAGATCAACCCCCGAGCTGCAACCGGCCACAAGTGCTGCGATGGCGATGGCGAATGGAATACGTTTGAACATTGAAAGAATCTCCTGAAACAGTGAAGCAAATAGGGTGAAAAAGTTCATTGCGCCTGGAAGGGGCCCCAGTCCGGCTCGCGAATGTCTCCACCCTGCCCGGCGAGGCGCGCCTTGATCTTGCCGTCCAGCGTCGTGGTCATGAGTGATTCACGGCCCTGGTATTGGGTGGCATACACGATCAGGCGGCTGTTGGGCGCAAAACTGGGGCGTTCATCGGCAGTGGTGTCCGTGATGGCCGAAACGGTGCCGGTGGCCAGTTCCATCACATGCAGCTTGAACGCCCCCCCCACGCGGGAGATGAAGGCGAGCCATCGGCCATCGGGGCTGAGGCAGGGCGAAATATTGTAGTTGCCGTTGAATGTGACGCGCTCGGCATTTCCACCCGAGCTGGGCACCTTGTAAATCTGGGGGGCGCCACCTCGGTCGCTGACAAAGTAGATGCTGCGGCCGTCGGGTGAAAAAGCCGGCTCGGTATCGATGCCCGAGCTTTGCATGAGCCGCCTCGGCTCGCCGCCATTGGCATCGATCGTGTAGAGCTGCGAAGATCCGTCGCGGCTCAGGGTCACGGCCAGCGTGCGGCCATCGGGCGCCCAGGCGGGAGCACTGTTGGAGCCTCGGAAGTTGGCCACCAGGCGGCGCCGTCCCGTGGCCACATCGTGCACATAGACGACGGGCTTGCGCGACTCGAACGACACATAGGCCAGTTGGCCACCCGAAGGCGACCAGGCCGGTGAAATGATGGATTCGGGGCTGGACAGCGCCGACTGGGCGTTCTCACCGTCGGCATCGGCCACCCACAGGCTATGGCGCGTGCCCGCCTTGGTGACATAGGCAATGCGGGTGGAGAACACGCCCCGCTCGCCAGTGAGTTTTTCATACACGAAGTCGGCAATGCGGTGCGCCACCAGGCGCAGGTCACCTTGCACCACCACGTAGCTTTGTCCGCCCAGGTCCTGCCCGCGTACGACGTCCCACAAACGAAAGCGCACATCAAAGCGCCCATCGGCCATGCGGGTGATGCTGCCGGAGACAAGAGAATCAGCGCTCTTCTGGCGCCACAGGGCCACATCGGGACGGGATGTTTCGTCCAGCCGGGCGCCTGCGGTATCCACGCCACGAAACTGGCCGCTGCGCTCCAGGTCGGCCTGGACGATGGCGGAGACTTTTTGTGGCGCTTGTGTTTCGTCCCGGAACGGGGCGATGGCAATGGGCAACTGCGTCATGCCCACGCCTGTGACTTCAACCCGGAACTGCGCCAGCGCCGGAGAGGCCGCAAGTACAGCCAGCGATGCCATCATGAAACGACGGGAGGGGTGCAGCACAGCCGCAGGAAGTGTGGGGGTAAGGAATCGGTTGGTAGTCATTCGCAGCCAGGAGCAACCGGGCAAAAGCCGATTGTCAGGCTTGAATGTTACACACTGGAAAATGTCCCCATGTCACAAACTGTTGGGGCATGGCGCAAAACGTAGAATCGCGCCTTCATGCATGCCCCAGAAACTGGCGCCCCGCCCGCCCCCAGCGACTCCACCGCACCCCCACCCGAACGCCTGATGGCACGGCTGGCGCGGCTTTCCGTCTACTTTGGCGGCCAGCGGCTGGGCTGGACGGCCGCCATCATCGCCACGCTGGTAGGCGCCATCACCGAACCCCTCATTCCAGCGCTGTTGCAGCCGCTGCTGGACAAGGGCTTCACCGATGGTTCGCTGCAGCTGTGGATGGTGCCCGTGGCCATCATGGGAGTCTTCCTGGTGCGCGGCCTGGCCCAGTTCGTGGGGCAGTACGCGCTGGCCCGCATTGCCAACGAAGGCATGCTGACGCTGCGCACTGCCCTGTTCGACCGCCTGCTGGCCGCCGAAATGGGTCTTTTCACCCGCCAGTCGGCCAGTGCCTTGTCCAATACCGTGGTGTACGAGGTGCAGACCGGCGCCACCCTGCTGGTGCAGGCCCTGCTGGGCATCTCGCGCGATGGCTTCACCCTGCTGGCCTTGCTGGGGTACCTGCTGTACCTGAACTGGCAGCTCACGCTGATCGTGGCCGTGGTGGTGCCCGGCGTGGCGTGGATCATGAAGACGCTCTCGCGTCGCCTCTACCACCTCACCAAGAGCGGCCAGCAAGCCACCGACGAACTGGCCTATGTGGTCGAAGAAAACGTGCTGGCACACCGCATGGTGCGCCTGCATGCGGCACAGGCATCGCAAGCCCGGCGGTTTGACGCCCTGAGCCGGCGCCTGCGCAGCCTGGCCATCAAATCGACCATCGCCTCGTCGGCCATGACGCCGCTCACCCAGTTGCTGGCGGCGGCCGCCCTGTCGGCGGTGATTTGCGTTGCGCTGTGGCAAAGCCGCACCGCAGGCACTGCGCACGATGTGACGGTGGGTGGTTTCGTGGCCTTCATCACCGCGATGCTCATGCTGATTGCCCCCATTCGCCGCCTGGCCGATGTGGCCAGTCCGATCACCCGGGGCGTGGCCGCGCTGGAACGGGGCCTGCGCCTGATGGGTGACACACCGGCCGAACAAGGCGGCCACCATGCCCCGGCCCAGGTGCACGGCGCCATCCGCCTGGAAGGGGTCAGTGTGGCCTTTGGTGCCGACCAGGCCCCCGCCCTCGACCGCGTGAGCCTGTCGGTGCAGCCCGGCGAAATCGTCGCCCTGGTGGGCCCCTCGGGCGCGGGCAAGACGACGCTGGTCAACCTGCTGCCCCGCTTTGTTCCGCGTTCGGCCGGTCAGATTCTGCTCGACGGCCATGACTTGCAGGAATGGGACCTGGCCACGCTGCGTGCCCAGTTCGCACTGGTGAGCCAGGATGTGGTGATGTTCAACGACAGCATTGCAGCCAACGTGGCACTGGGCCAGACCGTGGACACCCAGCGCGTGCACGAATGCCTGGCCGCCGCCAACCTGGCCGAGCATGTGGCCGCGCTGCCCCGGGGCATCGACACCGTGGTGGGGCACAACGCCACCCAGCTCTCGGGTGGCCAGCGCCAGCGCCTGGCGATTGCCCGGGCGCTGTACAAGAATGCGCCCATCCTGATCCTCGACGAAGCCACATCGGCGCTGGACACCGAATCCGAGCGGCTGGTCCAGGAAGCCCTGCAACGCCTCATGCAAGGGCGCACCACGCTGGTGATTGCCCACCGGCTGTCCACCATCGAGCATGCCGACCGGGTGGTGGTGATGGAGCGCGGGCGCATCGTCGAGCAGGGCACCCATGCCCAGCTGGTGGCCCAGGGCGGGCTGTATGCCCGGCTTCAGGCGCGCCCCACGCCCAACTGAAGCTACCAGCGTCCGCGGTTGGGCTGGCGTTGGCGGATGGCGGCGGCAATCATGTCGGCCATGTCCTTGCGGCTGGCACGCAGCGCAAAATCGGCGGCACTCAGGCCCAGCTGGTTCTTCAATGAAGGGTCAGCGCCCTCTTTGAGCAGCAACTGCACGGATTCGCGCGTGCCATAGTGCACCGCCATCATCAGCGGCGTGGTGCCGTTGGGCGAAGCCGCATCAATGAATGCATGGTGTTCCAGCAGCAACGCAATGATTTCGGGTTGCTGCGGCTGCGTGCCGGTGGCGGCGTAGTGCAGCGGCGTCCATCCGGTCTTGTTGACGTCGGCATCGCGGGCAATCAGGGCGCGCACGGCGTCCACATGACCGCGCAGTGCGGCCATCATCAAAGGGCTTTCGTCTTCGGCGTTGCGGGCCTCCACCTGCAGATTGCGTGCCTGCATCAAGGCATGAAAGGCTTTGAGCGTACCCGCCTGCAGGGCCAGCGTCAGGCCGACCTGGCCTTTGGGATCGCGGGTGTTGGGGTCGAAACCCCGCTGCAGCAGCGCCGTGATGGTGGACGCATCGTCGCGCTGGATGGCCGCGAAGAAATCCTCGTACGACCCCGCCCAGGCGGGTGCGATACCCGCAACAGCCAGCCACCACAGGCGGCGGCGCTGAATCTTCATGGCAATACTCCCGTGAAAAGGGCCTCGAAATTGCGGCTCGTGGCCTGCGCCACCGCTTCGACCTCCATGCCGCGCACCGCTGCGATCTGCCGCGCCACATGGGGCACATAGGACGGGTTGTTGGTCTTGCCCCGGTAGGGCACCGGCGCCAGATAGGGGCTGTCGGTTTCGATCAGCATGCGGTCCAGCGGCACGAAGGCCGCCACGTCGCGAAGGTCCTGCGCGCTCTTGAAGGTGATGATGCCGGAGAACGAGATGTAGAAACCCAGGTCCAGCGCCGCACGCGCCACCTCGGCCGTTTCGGTGAAACAGTGGAACACGCCTCCCGCTCGGTTCCCCGCGCCGTCCTCGCCTTCCTCGCGCAGGATGGCCAGCGTGTCGGCCGACGCACTGCGGGTGTGGATCACCAGCGGCTTGGCGCAGGCGCGCGCGGCCCGGATGTGGGTGCGAAAGCGCTCGCGCTGCCACTCCAGGTCGGCAATGCTGCGCCCGCCCTTGCGATCCTCCATACCGTAGTAGTCGAGCCCGGTTTCGCCGATGGCCACCACGCGCGGCAGCGCGGCGCGGTCGAGCAGACCCTGCAACGAGGGCTCGATCACCCCCTCGTTGTCGGGGTGCACGCCTACGGAGCACCAGAAGTTGTCGTGGGCCGTGGCCAGGGCATGCACCGCATCGAACTCTTCCAGGGTGGTGCAGATGCACAGCGCGCGGTCCACCTGCGCGGCGCGCATGGCTTCGCGGATGGCCGGCAACTGGCTGGACAGCTCCGGAAAGGTGAGGTGGCAGTGGGAATCAGTGAACATGCATCGTCAAGTAAAAAAGCCGACCCGCGCGGGCGGATCGGCACCAGAAGTGGAAGCGGCTCAAATGGTCTGTGTGGGGCGGTCCGAACCGAGTGCGGTACCCAGCAGCTCTTCGATCTTGGCCTTGAGCTGGCGCGATTTTTCGTCTTTGGGAAACTGGATGCCCACGCCCTGCGTGCGGTTGCCGCCCGCGCGCGCGGGCGTCACCCAGGCCACGCGGCCGGCCACAGGGTAGCGCTGCGTGTCGTCGGGCAGGGTCAGCAGCACGTACACATCGTCGCCCAGCTTGTATTCGCGCGGGGTCGGCACAAAGATGCCGCCTTCGACAAAGAACGGGATGTAGGCCGCATGCAAGGCCGCCTTTTCCTTGATGGCCAGCTGCATGACGCTGGGGCGGGGCGCGGTGGGGGGGCTGCTCATGTTCGTGCGGACGGGGTGGGTGGGGGGGAGTGTAGGACGTTTCGCGCCTGGGCGACAAGCGCTTCGAGCATCAGCCCGGCATTGAAGGGGTGCTCGGCGGTGCGCGCCTCCTGCATGAGCGTGCGCGACCAGCGGGTCAGCGCCCCGATGGACGGCGGCGAAGGCAGGTCGGCGGCGGCAAAGTAGCGCGGCGCAGCGCCCACGCTGAGCGCCAGCAGGTCGTGGCAGAGCTTTTGCAAGGCCTCGATGGCCTGCGCGGGCGTCCCGTCGGCCAGCAAGCCCGGATTCCCCCGCTGCAAAGCCTTGGGTAACTGCGCCCACGCCTCGGGACCCGGTCCTGATCGCGCCAGAGCAAGGGCATCGTCCGGACGCCCCCCGGTGGCCCGCAGGAATGATTCGGCTGCCGCTGCGGCCACGCCCTGCACGGCCAGCCAATCGAGCATCTGCGCCTGCGCGGGCCAGACCATGGTGTGCCCCAGGCAGCGGCTGCGGATGGTGGGCAGCAACTGGTGCGCAGCCTCGCTGGCCAGAACGAAGCGCACATCGCCCGGTGGCTCCTCCAGCGTCTTGAGCAGCGCATTGGCGGTGATGGTGTTCATCTGCTCGGCCGGATAGACCAGCACGGCCTTGCCCCGGCCGCGCGCGCTGGTGCGCTGGGCAAACTCCACGGCCGCGCGCATGGCCTCCACCCGGATCTCCCGGCTGGGCTTGCGTGCCTTGTCGTCGATTTCGGCCTGAGCCTTCTCTGGCAGCGGCCAGCCCAGGGCCAGCATGTCCACCTCGGGCATCAGCACGCACAGGTCGGCATGGGTGCGCACGTCGATGGCATGGCAGCTGGCGCACTGGCCGCAGGCACCCTGCGATGTCGGTGCATCACACAGCCATGCTCGCACGAGTTCCAGGCCCAGCCGGTATTGGCCCAGGCCCGATGGGCCGTGCAGCAGCCAGGCATGGCCGCGCTGGGCCAGCAACGCGTCGCGCTGCGCGGCGAGCCAGGGCGCCAGCGGCGCGTTGCTCACGCCGCAGCTCCCACGGCAGCCAGCCAGCCACGCTGCACCAGCACGGCCTGCAACTGCTGCCACACCTGTTCCCGCTCCCGCGCGGCATCCAGCCGGGCAAAGCGTCCAGGCGCCTCGGCGGCGCGGCGTGCGTAGCCTTGGGCCACCCGCTCGAAGAAGGCCTGGTCCAGCGCCTCGAAGCGGTCGGGCGAGCGCGCGCCCGCCAGGCGCGCAGCAGCCACGGCGGGCGCCAGGTCAAACCACAAGGTCAAATCGGGTTCACGCATCAAATCGGGCTGCAGGGCAAGACCCGTCTGCGCGAGGCGCTCCAATAATGAGAGCGATTGCCAGTCGAAACCACGCCCTCCCCCCTGGTAGGCAAAGGTGGCGTCGGTGAAGCGATCGCACAGCACCACGTCGCCGCGCACCAGCGCGGGCTCGATGACGGTGCGCAGGTGGTCGCGCCGGCCGGCAAAGACGAGCAGCGCCTCGGTCAGGGCGTCCATGCTGTCGTGCAACAGCATGGCGCGCAGCTTTTCCGCCAGCGGTGTGCCGCCGGGCTCGCGCGTGCAGACCACGTTGCGGCCCTGCGCGCGGAAAGCGGCGGCCAACGCATCAATGTGCGAGGACTTGCCAGCGCCGTCGATGCCCTCGAAGCTGATGAACAGGCCTGTGGGTGGCATGCAGGATTCTTTCTTTACTGGCCGCGCTGGAATCGGTTGACGGCACGGTTGTGCTCGTCCAGCGAACTGCTGAAATGGCTGCTGCCGTCGCCCCGCGCCACGAAATACAGGGCCTTGGTCCGCTCAGGCTGAACCGCCGCGAGCAGCGAGGCCTTGCCGGGCATGGCGATGGGCGTGGGCGGCAGGCCTGCGCGGGTGTAGGTGTTCCAGGGGGTGTCGGTCAGCAGATCCTTGCGGCGCAGGTTGCCGTCGAACTTTTCGCCCAGGCCGTAGATGACAGTGGGGTCGGTCTGCAGCAGCATGCCGTTGCGCAGCCGGTTGGTGAACACCCCGGCGATCTGCGCGCGGTCGGAGGCGCGGCCGGTTTCCTTCTCGACGATGCTCGCCAGAATCAGCGCTTCGTCGGCCGACTTGAGCGGCGTGTCGGCGGCGCGCTGCGCCCAGGCGGCCTCCAGGCGCCGGTCCATGGCGTGCAGCGCGCGGCGCAGCACGGCCAGCTCGCTCGAACCCTTGGCGTAGGTATAGGTGTCCGGAAAAAAGCGCCCCTCGGGGTGCACGCCGGGGCGGCCCAGGCGCTCCATCAGGACGGCGTCTGAAAGCTCCGCCGTGTCATGTTTGAGCTGCTCGTCACGCGCCAGCGCGGTACGCACCTGGCGGAAAGTCCAGCCCTCGACCAGCGTCAGGGTGCGCAGGGTTTCCTCGCCGCGCACCAGCTTGTCGAGCAACGCGAGCGGCGTGGTGCCGGGCGGAAGCTCATAGTTACCGGCACGGATGTCGCGGTCGCGGCCTGAGAGGCGGAAAAAGGCATAGAGGATGCGCGCATCCACACGCACGCCGGCGGCCTGCACGTCCTGGGCCACGCCGCGCGGCAGCGTGCCGGGCTCGATGGCCAGCTCCAGCGGCTCGCTGCCCATGGGCAGCGGGGCGTGCAGCCACCAGGCGGCTCCACCGCCGAGCACCACCGCCAAAAATAGAATCCATGCCAGAAGACGACGCACAACCCTGCTGCCTGTGTGAAAGGGAGCGGGCATCATAATTCAGGGATGACTTTGAACTTCCATGGCATTGCCCCCCTGACCCACCTGGGTGTGATCCGCGCCGAAGGCGACGACGCCGTCAAATTTCTCCATGGCCAGCTCACCCACGACTTCGCCCTGCTAGGCATGGACCATGCCCGGCTGACCGCCTTCCTGTCGGCCAAGGGCCGCATGCAGGCCAGCTTCATCGGTTTCAAGCGCAGCCCCACCGAGGTCTGGCTGGTGTGCAGCCGCGACCTGCTGGCGCCCACGCTCAAGCGCCTGTCGATGTTCGTGATGCGCGCCAAATGCAAGCTGAGCGACGCCACGGCCGACACCCAGGTCTTCGGCCTGGCCGGAAACACTATTGAAACCATAGCTGGAGGCGCACAGCCCACCTGGTCAAAATCCGAATTTGGCCATGCAACCGTAGTGCACCTGCCCCCGGCTGCCGGTCAGCCGCGCGCCCTGTGGGTGGCGCCCCTGGACGAGCCGGCTCCGGCCGGCCCCGCGCTCGACCCGGCCTTGTGGGCCTGGGGTGAGGTGCAGAGCGGCGTGGCCACCCTGAGCGCGCCGCTGGTCGAAGCCTTCGTACCGCAGATGCTCAACTACGAGTCGGTCGATGGCGTGAGTTTCAAGAAGGGCTGCTACCCCGGCCAGGAAGTGGTGGCACGCAGCCAGTTCCGGGGCGCCATCAAGCGCCGGGCCTACCTGGCCCATACGGCTGCGGAGCTGGCAGTGGGTGCCGACATCTTCAGCCCCACGGACCCTGAGCAGGCCTGCGGCACGGTGGTGCAGACGGCCCCGGCGCCCACGGGCGGCTGGGACGCCATCGTGTCGCTGCAGATCACCGCCGCCGAGCAAGGAACGCTGCACGGAGGCGCACCCGACGGCCCCCTGCTCACCCTCGGCACCCTGCCCTACGTGCTGCGCGACGACCTCTGACCTACCCGGGCTGGGGCCCCGCCAGGGGCCCTAGCACCGCTGCATCGGGCCGCTCCAGCCACTGGGCAAACTCCTCCGCCAGTTGCTGGCTGGCTGCCGTGGCGGCCTGCCAGGCGCGCACGCGCGCGGCGGTGTCCAGGCCGTAGTGCGTAAAGTCCTGGCGGTCGGGCAGCTTGCCGTTGGGAAGCGTTCGCACCCATTCGGGATTGGGCGCCAGCACCACCATGCCGTCGAGCGCTGGCGTGGCCCGGTGGCGCCATGTCAACTGCTTGTCGAGCCAGCCAGGCACCACCTCGCGCTGGAAATGCGGGTACAGCACCAGGCCTGCAGATTTCAAGCCATTTGGGCCTCCAGCCCTTTCTGGTGAAGCGCCAGCAGCTATATTTTGAATAGCATCTAATGCGCTGCTGTATTGCAGATGCATGTGGTAGTCGGTGATGCCCCCATCCCAGTACGCGCCGGGCGGCGCGCCGGCAATGTGGTGCACGGCCTGGAGCACGAACGGTATCGAGCAACTGGCCTGCAGGGCCTGCATGAAGTTGGCCTGCGTGAGCGGCACCTGGCGCGTGCGGACGTCGCGCGTGCCAAACGGCAGCGCCGCGCACGCCCCGCCGGGCTGCGCGGGGTCGGGCGACGAGAACACGACGCGCTCCAGCCACGCGCCCAGGGCCTTGCGGTGCACTGCATTGGTCAGGAAGGCGCCCAGGTAGCCCAGTGGCGTGCCCAGGCGGTGCTCTCCTGCCAGCAGGTGGCGACCGCGTGCCGTGACGATGTGCAGGCGAAAGCGCGGGTGCTGCAGCAGGGCCGCCACCTGGCCACCATAAAAAGCCTGCAGCGTCTGCCCGAAACGCTCGCTCACATGCCGGGGCTTGGGGCGGCTGCGGCCCGGTGGCGGGTCGTAGTGCTGGTGGATGTAGTCGTGCTCCAGCCGCTCGAAGGCCGCCCGGCTGTCCGGCAGGCAGGCCGTGGCCATGCGCCAGGCACCAATCGATGCCCCCACCAGATGCACCGGCTGCTGCGATCGCGGCAGCCAATCGCCAAAGATGAAGCGGTCCAGTGGCCCCAGAATCAGCCCCTTGGGGCCGCCCGCCGCTGCGGGAATGGTCTGCACATCTTCGGGTTGCAGCCCGTGGCGCAACAGGTGCTCCATGGCCCGGGGGCCGGCATGGATGTGCAGGGCTTTCGGTCTCTCAGACAAGGTAGGCGGTGGCCGTTTCGGGGTCGGTCTCGGCCGGCTTGGGCGTCCAGTCGATCGGGTCCTGGCGCAGCACCATGTCGATGTCCAGGCCCAGGGCCAGGCCCACCTGGTCGGGGAAGGTGACCACCATTTCCTTTTCAATCAGGCCCGATTCGTGGGCGCGCACGCGCCACACGGCCAGGTGGATCACCCCGGCCAGCGGCTCGTAGGCATGGTTGTCAAACGGCGCATGCTGGTAGTTGAGCGCATCGACCACCACCTCGGGCAGTTGCCAGCGCCGGGCCAGGGCGGCGCTGACCCGGCCATAGCAGTAGCCGAAGATGCGCGACTCGACCTTGCCGCGCCGGATATCCAGCGGCGGCACCAGGGTGTTGAGCGACTGCATGCGGTCGGGGTCGGCCAGGTGAATGAGCAGTTCGCCCAGACCGTGGATCAGGCCCGCCGTATAGGCAGCCACCTGGTTCTGGTGCACGCTGCCGGCCAGCGAGCGGGCGAACTTGGCGGTGTGCAGGCTGTAGCGCCAGAACTGCTGCAGGTTGATGCCCGGCACCGAGCGCGAGGTGGTGCCCAGCGTGGCCGAGCTGACCAGCGTGCGCAGGTGCGGTGTGCCGAGCAGCGCCAGGGCTTCCGGCACCCCGGCAATCTGGCGCGGCCCCTGAAAGGCCTCGGAATTGGCCATTTCGAGCAGGCGCGCGGCCAGCGCTGGATCGGAGCCGAAAAGCTGGTTGACGCGCCGCAGGTTGGGCTCGTCGTGGGCCAGTTCGTTCATCAGCAGCGCCACCGCACGCGGCAGACTGGGCAGAACGGCAGGCAGGGCCAGCAGAGCATTCAAATCCATGGGATCAGCGCCGTGGTTGGGGTGCTGCCAATTATGGACTCACTTGTTACCGGTTTTTACCCTGTTGGAGTTTTGCAAACGCCGAGGCCATGGCGCTTTGCGGTGCCGGGTCGTTCGGGCGGCGCACGGGCTGCTGGTGGCGCCCTGCCCCCTCAAACCGGTTGCCCTGCGGCGCCCCCCGGTCGCCCGCCGGGCGCGGCGCATCGCCGAGCTTCATCGACAGGCCGATACGCTTGCGCTCCACGTCCACCTCCATGACCTTGACCTTGACGATGTCGCCGGTCTTGACCACCTCGCGGGCGTCATTCACAAACTTGTGCGCCAGCTGGCTCACATGCACCAGGCCGTCCTGGTGCACGCCCAGGTCGATGAAGGCGCCGAACTGGGCCACGTTGCTCACCGTGCCTTCCAGAATCATGCCTTCCTTGAGGTCCTTGATGTCTTCCACGCCGTCGTTGAAACGCGCCACCTTGAAGTCGGGGCGCGGGTCGCGGCCGGGCTTCTCCAGCTCGCCCAGGATGTCCTTGACGGTGATGACGCCAAACTTCTCGTTGGCGAACAGCGCGGGCTGCAGCGTCTTGAGCATGTCGGCCCGGCCCATCAGCTCGGCCACGGGCTTGCCGGTCTTTTCCATGATGCGTTCGACCACGGGGTAGGTTTCGGGGTGCACGCCCGTCATGTCGAGCGGGTTGTCGCCGCCCCGGATGCGCAGAAAGCCCGCCGCCTGCTCGAACGTCTTGGGCCCGAGGCCCGCCACGTCGAGCAGCTGCTGGCGGCTCTTGAACGCCCCATGCTGCTCGCGCCAGCGCACCACGGCCTTGGCGACACTGGGCGAAAGGCCCGACACGCGCGAGAGCAGCGGCACACTGGCCGTGTTCAGGTCCACGCCCACCGAGTTCACGCAGTCTTCCACCACCGTGCCCAGGGTGCGGGCCAGCTCGCTCTGGTTCACATCGTGCTGGTACTGGCCCACACCGATGCTCTTGGGGTCGATCTTGACCAGCTCGGCCAGCGGGTCCTGCAGGCGCCGGGCAATGCTGGCGGCGCCGCGCAGGCTCACATCCACGTCGGGCATCTCCTGGCTGGCGTATTCGCTGGCGGAGTACACCGAGGCACCGGCCTCGCTCACCACCACCTTCTCGATCACGCGGTCCACCTTGGCGGCGAGCTTGATGAGGTCGGCGGCCAGCTTGTCGGTTTCGCGGCTGGCCGTGCCGTTGCCGATGGCGATGAGGTTCACGCCATGTTTTTCGGCCAGCTTGGCCAGCGTGTGCAATGAGCCTTCCCAGTCACGGCGCGGCTCGTGCGGGTACACGGTGGCGGTCTCGACCAGCTTGCCGGTGGCATCGCAGACGGCCACCTTCACGCCGGTGCGGATGCCCGGGTCGAGCCCCATCACCACGCGCGGCCCGGCGGGTGCGGCCAGCAGCAGGTCGCGCAGGTTGTCGGCAAACACCTTGATCGCCACCTTTTCGGCGTCTTCGCGCAGGCGGGTGAACAGGTCGCGCTCGGTGGAGAGGCTGAGCTTGACGCGCCAGGTCCAGGCGACGCACTTGCGGATCAGGTCGTCCGCCGGACGGCCGACGTGGCTCCAGCCCAGGTGCAGGGCAATCTTGCCCTCGGCCAGGCTGGGCTGGCGCGGGTCCGGCTGAGACGCGGAATTCGCCTGCGGCTCAGGAAGCACCAGCTTGGCTTCGAGGATTTCCAGCGCCCGGCCCCGGAACACCGCCAGCGCGCGGTGCGAGGGCACGCGGCCAATGGGCTCGTCGTACTCGAAGTAATCGCGGAACTTGGAGACCTCGGGGTCGTTCTCGTTCTTGGACTCGACCTTCTTGCTGCGCAGCAGGCCCTCGGCCCACAGCCACTCGCGCAGGCCCTGCACCAGCGCGGCATCCTCGGCCCAGCGCTCGGAAAGAATGTCGCGCACGCCGTCGAGCACAGCGGGCACGGTGGAAAAATCGGCGCCGGGCTTGCCATCGTCGAGCACTTCCGCAGGCTTGGTGAAAGCGGCGGCCTCCACGGCCGGGTCCAGCGTGGGGTCGGCGAACAACTTGTCGGCCAGCGGCTCGATGCCGAACTCGCGCGCAATCTGGCCCTTGGTGCGGCGCTTCTGCTTGAAGGGCAGGTAGATGTCTTCCAGCTCCTGCTTGGTCGGCGCCGCGGCAATGGCTGCACGCAGCGCGTCGGTCAGCTTGCCCTGCTCGTCGATGGCCTTGAGCACGGCGGTGCGGCGGTCTTCCAGTTCGCGCAGATACGACAGGCGGGCTTCGAGTTCACGCAGCTGGATGTCGTCCAGCCCGCCGGTCACTTCCTTGCGGTAACGCGCGATGAAGGGCACGGTGGCCCCCCCGTCGAGCAGCTCGACGGCAGCGACCACCTGTCGCTCGGTGATGCGGATTTCTTCGGCAATCTGACGGACGATCTTTTGCATGGGACACGGGCCTGCGGGCCAATCTGCGGGAAAAGCGGGCGAGTGTGCCACAGGTGCGCACCCGGCGATGGCGACCACACGCCCCACACCCGCAACGCTCTGTTTTTCATAGCTGTCAGCGCTTTACCAGAAAGCGCCAGAGGCCATTTTTGATCAAACTATGGATTGACCCCGCCGTGGGGCGGGTGGATTCCCCGCGCCAGCAGGGCGGGCGCTGCGTGGCCCGGGGCTTCCACGCACACCCGCGTACCACCCTGGGCGAGGGCTTCGCACACCAGGTGCAGGCCTGCGCGCCGTGCGCGCTCGTGCAAGCCCTGGACGCGCTGTCCAGGGGCCGCACCACCGGCATCGGCTGCGTCGGCCCCACCGGCACCGTTGTCGCAGACTTCAAATCGCCATGTCCCCTGGCCCGGCACGGGAGCCATGGTCACGGTGACCTGCACCGCCCCGGAGTGCTGAAGCACATGGCCCAAGGTCTCTTGCAGGATGCCAAAGATTTCGGTCGCCAGGGCACCGGCGGGCAGTGCCATGTCTTCACTCACCCGCACATTCCACTGCAGCTGCATCCCGCTGCGTTCCAGCACGGGCTGGATGCGATTGCGCAGGCCGGCCAGCCGGTCTGCCAGCGGGTGGATGGACATCTCCAGCGAATCGACGGCCAGGCGCATTCCCCGCAGGCGCTGCTCTCGGTCGTGGAGGGTGCGCCGTTCCTTCGGGTGGCGCTCATTGAGCATGGGCATGGCAGAGATCAGTCAGAAAATCTGGTCCCCATGGCCCGCCGCGCCCGGCTCAAAGGCAGGCTTGGCAGGGACACGGGAGGTAGATCCGTACGGAATGAGACGCTGTGGTTCATGGTGAGAGTTCTCCCGAAGAGTTCGTGCTGCCCCCCCATCACGGCGTGGACAGGCGATGCAGCGCACTCACGATGACACCCCGGACCGGAAAACAAATGTGCAGTGGTGTCTGAACCCCGGGGGAGGAAACCCCTCCACAGCAAACCAGACGCGCCTCTGCATCCATGCAGGCCAAGGATGGGGTGGCCTGCTCGTGCATCATCTCAGCAGCCCCTGATTTCTTCCGTGCGGTCCCGCACATTGCAACAAAAATGCAACGACAGTTCCAGCCCAGGGAGGCAAGGTCTAGCGCGGCATCAGCGGTGCAAGAGACGGCTGGCACAAACGGCCGCTTTTCCAGCAGAATGCCAGGCATGAAACACGGCCACCGCCTCGCCACGCATGACACCCCCCGTGCCGCCCCGCTGCGGCGCGCAGTGCTGGCGCGGGGCTGTTCCGGCTGGGTGCTGCTGGCCGCCAGTCTCGCAGCCATGAACACCTCGGCGCAGGAGTCCCCGGCGCAGAGCGCACCACCCCGGCTGACCGTCTCGGAAGACGGCACCCTGGTCATCGACAAACGCTCCAAGGTGGCCTGGGCGCGCTGCGTGGAAGGCACGCAGTGGAACGGCAAGACCTGCGCGGGCCTGCCCCTGCTGTTCGACCGGACGGAGGCGCTGGCCGCCGCCAGTGCCCGCAGCAAAGCCGAGAGCGTGGCCTGGCGCGTGCCGCGCGCCAACGAATTGCGCCACCTGGTCAACAAGCGTGGGGTTCCCCCCGGGGTGGATCTGACACTTTTCCCGGCCGCCCCGGGCACCTGGCACTGGTCCAGCTCCACCCGCATCCGTTCCGGCACCGTCAACGCCTACAACTATGGCAACACCATGCAGGGCAGCAGCGGGGGGCCGAGCAGCCAGCTGGGTTCGTTCAAGCTGGGCTGGGCGGTGGACATGACCACCGGCGAAGCCAGCGGCGATGTGGCCAAAAGCAGCCGCCTGCCGGTGCGGCTGATTCGCTCGTACGAGTAAGGGCGCGTCAGGCGGGCCGCTCAATCCCCTGTTCCAGCAACCGGCTCACCTGGTCCACGGGCACCGGGCGGCTGTACAGGTAGCCCTGCGCCTCGTCGCAGCCCGACTTTTCCAGAAAATCCCGCTCTGCTGCGGTTTCCACACCTTCGGCGATCACGGCCAGTTGCAGGTTGTGCCCCAACTGGATCACGGCCCGCACGATCGAGGCGCCGTCGTCGCCGGCCAGCATGTCGCGCACGAACGACTGGTCGATCTTGAGCTTGTCCACCGCCAGCTGCTTGAGGTACGACAGGCTCGAATATCCGGTGCCAAAGTCATCAATCGAGAGCTTCACCCCCAGGGCCTTCAGGCCGTGCAGCGCCTTGATGGTGGCCTCCACGTCCTGCAGCAGGATGGATTCGGTCAGCTCCAGCTCCAGGCGGGCGGGCTCCAGGCCCGAAGCGGCCAGCGCGGTGGACACCAGCTCCAGCACATTGCCCCGCTTGAACTGCAGTGCCGACAAATTGACGGCCACCACAGGCGGCCGGGGCAGGCGGTCTTGCCAGATGCGGCCCTGGCGGCAGGCCTCGTTCAGCACCCATTCGCCGATGGGCACGATGTGGCCGCTGCGCTCGGCCAGCGCAATGAACTTGCCCGGCGGCACGAGGCCATCGGTGGGGTGCTGCCAGCGCACCAGGGCTTCCACGCCGATGATGCGGCCCGTGGCCAGGTCGATCTGGGGCTGGTAGTGCAGCAGGAATTCATGGTTGCGCAAGGCACTGGCCAGCCCGCCGGTGAGGCGAATCTGTTCCAGCATGTCGGCATTCATGTCGTGCGAGAAGAACCGGTAGGTGTTGCGCCCCGCCTCCTTGGCGCTGCCCACGGCGGCATGGGCATGCTTGAGCAGGGTCTCGAAGTCGGCCCCGTCGTGGGGGTACAGGCCGATGCCGATGGAGCACGACACATTCAGCAGGCTCGCATCGGTCGGGATGGGTTCGACCAGCGCATCGCGAATGGCGTTGGCAACCCCCACCATGCCTGCGGCATCGTCATGGCCGACAAGCAGCACCACGAACTCGTCGCCGCTCATGCGGCTGACCGTGGAGGTGACCGGAAGGCACTGGCGCAGTCTCTCGACCACCTTGATGATCACCTGATCGCCCACCGCGTAGCCTAGGCTGTCGTTGATCTGCTTGAAATGGTCCAGGTCGATGTACAGCATGCCGATCTGGCTGGGCTCGCTCTGGGCCACCAGCGCGGCATGTTCAAAGCGGTCGCGCAGCAGCAGGCGGTTGGGCAGGTGGGTGAGCGGGTCGAAGTTCGCCAGAAACTCCAGCTGCTCCTTGGCCTGGGCGTGCTCGGCACGGGTACGCAGCGTGACGATGCCATAGGCCAGGTCGGTGGCCAGCTCGATCAGCAGACGGATCTCGTCGGGGTCGAAGCAGTACTCCTCGTGCGAATACAGGGCCAGGGCCCCGAGCACCGTGGCATTGCCCACCAGCGGCAGTGCCACACAGGACCGGAAGCCCCGCCTGACGGCCTCCTCGCGCCAGTACTCCATGTGCGGGTCGGTGGGAATATGCTCGACCACGCAGGGCTGGCCCGTGCGGATGGCCGTGCCCACCGGGCCGCGCCCCTGCCGAACGTCGGCCCAGGAAACCGGCAGATGCTGGAGGGTGCCATCGTGGTCGCCACACTGTGCCATCAGGCGCACGGTTCGCCCCTCATCGTGCAGCGCATAGCCCACCCAGGCCAGGCGGTAGCCGCCCCGCTCCACGCACAGGCGGCAGATTTCCTCCAGCAGGCCCTGCTCCTCCTGGGCATGCACCAGGGCCATGTTGCAGTCGCTGAGCAGGCGCAGATCGCGGTTGGCCCGCTCCAGCGCCAGCTTAGCCAGCCGGCTCTCGGTCACATCCTGCACCGTGCCGATGGAGCGCAGGGGCAGGCCCGCCGCGTCGTAGTGCGTTTCGCCGCGCTCGTGCACATGCTTGATGCGTCCATCCTGCATCAGCAGGCGGTGGGTGACGCCATAGGGCTGCCGGCGGTTCACCGAATCGCCAAAGCTTTGCTGGACGAGGTCGCGGTCTTCGGGGTGGATGGCGTTCAGAAAGGCCTCGTAGGAGGGCTCGCGGGTCGGATCGACTTCAAAGATGCGGTAGGTCTCGTCGGACCAGATCAACGCATTGGTCGCCAGGTTCAGCTCCCAGTGGCCCAGCCGGGCCAGGCGCTGGGCTTCTTTCAGGCGCATCTCGCTGCGCTGCAGATCGGACTGGGCATGGACGCGCTCATCCGTCATGTGCTTGAGCTTGAGCTGGGTATCGGCCAGGTGCGCCATCACCGTGCCCTGCTGTCCTGGCGCGAGCACGATGGGCGCCGAAAAATCGCCCCGGCCCAGGCGCATGATCTGGGCGTGCACCTCGTCCACCGCCCCACCCAGGGTGGCCCGCAGCGCCTGGGAGGTGCGGTAGAGCATGAACAGCATCAACAACCCGATGGCAATGAACACCAGGCGCAAGACCAGGGCATTGCGTTCAGCCTGCGCGACCGCACGGTTGGTGCGTTCGGTGACCAGGGCATAAAAGCGCTCGATGGGCTGCATGATGGCCCTGCGGGCCGCGAGGTAGGCCTCGTCGTGCAGCAGGGCCAGCGCGCGGGCATGGCTGGCCTCGGCGCCACTGCCCTGCACCTGGCGCAGACGCATGGCCTCGCGCTCGGTGTGGGTCAGTTCATCGGAGAGCGTCTTGGCCTGGGTCAGAAGGGCCAGTTCCTCCTCGGTGAAGCCAGCGCGGCGCATCAGGTCCAGCAACGCAACAGCATCGCCGCCGTGCGCGGGCTGCGCGGCATCGGAACGCAGGTCCAGCGAGAGAATGCCTTCGTTGTGGGGCCGGGGGCTGCGGCCCTCGCGCACGTCCAGGACGGTTTCATAGCTGCGCTGGTACAGCGCATCGCCCGTCACGACATACAGGCGCGAGAGGCGTGTGAGGTCGTCGGACGAGCGGCGCATCTCGTCGGCCAGTTTCACCGAGCGAAGCCGCTGGTCGTTGGCCGCGTCGATGGTCTTTTCAAAACTGACATACACCACGAACACCCCCACCAGGACCATGAGCACGGCCAGGGTGTACCGGATGTGGCGCTTGAACGAGGTGGAGGGGTGGGCCATGGGCACAAGTGGTTACGGGTCATTCTAGGGGACTTGCCTGCACCGCACCTGACGCCCGCCACTACCACCGGGCCAGCACCCTTACCACCCCAAGGAACCGACTCCAGTGGCGAACAGGGTGCGCCCCGTGGCGCACACTTGCTATTACTTCAATAGCTATCAGCGCTTGCCATATAAGCGCAAAAAGCCATTTTCATTCAAAATCAATCGGCCCGAAGCTGGGCGCGCAGCTGTGCACCCAGTTCGGGCTTGTCGGCAAACGGGTCGGTGGGGTTGCGCGCCAGCATGATGTCTTCCAGCCGCGTCTGCACCGCACCGATGGCCTTGGGGTGGCTGAAAATGTAGAACTGGCCCGCTGCTACCGCATCAAACACCTTCTGCGCCACCTCGGCGGCCGTCACCTTGCCCGAGCTGACCGCCTTGCCGATCATGGCCTGGCCGATGAGCTGGCTCTTGGTGGGCTTGCCAGAAGCCAAATCGCCCGGGCGGTTGCGGTGGCTGTCGTTGATACCCGTGGCCACGAAGTACGGGCACAGCACGCTGGCGCTGACCTGGTCGGTCACCAGCGAGAGGTCCTGGTACAGCGTTTCGCTCAGGCTCACCACCGCGTGCTTGCTGACGTTGTAGATGCCCATGTTGGGCGGCGCCAGCAGACCCGCCATGCTGGCGGTGTTGACGATGTGGCCGCGCCAGGCAGGGTCTTTCTTGGCAGCGTCCAGCATCATGGGGGTGAACACGCGCACGCCGTGCACCACGCCCATGAGGTTCACGCCCAGCACCCATTCCCAGTCTTTCACCGAGTTTTCCCACACCAGGCCGCCCGCGCCCACGCCGGCGTTGTTGAACACCAGGTGCGGCGCGCCAAAGCGCTCCAGCACGGCAGCGCCAAGCTGTTCCATCTGTGCAGCGTCGGACACATCCACGCGCTGTGCCAGCACCTGGGCGCCTGCGGCGCGCATCTCGGCGGCGGCGGCGTCCAGCGCATCCTGCTGCACGTCCACCAGCACCAGGTTCATGCCCAGGCGCGCGCCGATGCGCGCGCATTCCAGCCCGAAGCCCGAGCCCGCGCCGGTCAGCACGGCGGTCTTGCCCTTGAAGTTGTCGATCATTGCTCAGCCTTTCTCAATACATAACCTATACGGGGGAAATGGACATGGACGGTGCCGGCGCGGGCATCCTCGCGGCGCAGCGTGTAGCGGGTGCGCGTGGCAGCCACCAGCGTGCCTGCGGTGGGTTCCTGGCCAAAGCTTTCGGCCGCCACGGTGACGGGGCTGCCCAGCGCAATGCCGTGCTCGTCCTGGAACACGTCGTCCAGCAGCGGTGCGGGCTCGGCGTTGGCGGCCACGGTGATGGCGTCCTCGGCCTTGAACTTCTCCATGCGGCCATGGCCCAGGGCGGCGATGCGGTCCATCCACTCCAGCACGGCGGGCACGGGCTCGAAAATGTCGGCCATGGCGGGCGTGCACACGCGCGTCAACCACAGCGGGTGGTAGGCGGCAAAGTCGGCCACGCAGGGCTCGGCACCGAACAGGAAGTCGTGCTCTTCCACCATGTGGGCAATGCGCCGCAGGTACGAGCGGTAGGCCGCCGTGGCATCCCCCGGGCGCTGGCGCAGCATGCCGGTGCTCATCTCGCGGCGGTCTTCGGCAAAGGCTTTGGCGGCATCGGGCGGCAGGCGGGCAAACATCTCAGTCACGCCACGCGGCTGCAGGTTGTAGGCCATGGCGGCCCAGAACAGCGTGCTGTCGGCCCACTGCGCGAACACCCGCGAGACGCCCTTGAGGTGCGGCGGAAACAGCACCGGCTCGGGCTGCTCGTGCTCCAGCACGTTGCAGATCAGGGCGGTGTCGCAATAAATGTCGGCACCGATCTGCAAAATGGGCGTCTTGCGGTAGCCGCCCGTGAGGGCCACCACGTCGGGCTTGGGCATCACGCTGGGAATGATGACCGACTTCCAGGCCAGGTTTTTGAAGCCCAGCACGCAGCGGACCTTCTCGGCAAACGGCGACGCCGGGTAGTGGTGCAGTATCAGATGGGTCATGGGAGGCTCCTGGGTTCCCACAGCATCTCGATGTGGGGAATATCGTCTTCGAGGTATTGGGCCGACGCAGCCGCAAAGCCCAGCGCGCCGTAGAAGGGTTGCAGGCGGGCCTGCGCACTGATGCGCACCGCCCTGCCCGGCCAGGCCTGGCGGCAGCGCGCCATGCCCTCTTGCATGAGCACCCGGCCCAGGCCCTGGCCACGCACCTCGGGCGCAGTGACCACGCGGCCAATGGCGGGCTCGGCAAACTTCACGCCCGGGTCCACCACGCGCAGGCAGGCCATCAGCCGGCCCGCATCGTCGCAACCCAGCAGGTGCCAGGCGTGCTTGTCGGCGTCGTCCGGGTCCTGGTAGGGGCCCTGCTCCATGATGAAGACACGGCAGCGCAGGGCCAGCGCATCGTGCAGGGCGTGCACGCCTAGGTCATCGAAGCGCTTCCAGGTCCAGTGCAACGCAAGGGACATCGCCCGACCCGGCTCAGATCAGCTTGACGAGCTGCTTGCCGAAGTTCTTGCCCTTGAGCAGGCCCAGGAAGGCCTCGGGCGCGGCGGCAATGCCCTGCGCGATGCTCTCGCGCGGGCGCAGCTTGCCGGTGCCGACCAAGGTGCCCAGCTCGGTGAGCGCGTCGGGCCAGACTTCCATGTGTTCGCTGACGATGAAGCCTTCGATCTTCATACGGTTGATGAGGATCAGCGCCGGGTTGGCCATGGGCAGGGGCGCACCGTCGTAGCCGGCGATCATGCCGCACAGGGCCACGCGGCTGAAGGCGTTCATGCGCAGCATGACGGCGTCCATGATCCAGCCGCCCACATTCTCAAAGTAGCCGTCGATGCCATCAGGGCAGGCTTCCTTGAGGGCCTTGGACATGGCTTTGATGTCGCTGTGTTCTTTGTAGTCAATGCAGGCGTCAAAGCCCAGCTCTTCGACCGCGTAGCGGCACTTGTCGGCACCGCCCGCAATGCCCACGGCGCGGCAGCCGCGCGCCTTGGCCAGGGCCGCAAACGCGCTGCCCACAGCGCCGGTGGCGGCGCTCACCACCACCGTCTCGCCTGCCTTGGGGGCGATGATTTTGACCAGGCCATACCAGGCCGTCACGCCGGGCATACCCACGGCGCCCAGATAATGCGACAGGGGCACATGGGTGGTGTCCACCTTGCGCAGCGCGCCCGGTGCATTGCCGTCGACCACGCTGTATTCCTGCCAGCCGCCCATGCCCACCACCTTGTCGCCCACGGCGTACTTGGGGTGGCGGCTCTCGGCCACCTCGCCCACGGTGCCGCCGATCATCACCTCGCCCAGCGCCTGGCTGGCGGCATAGCTCTTGCTGTCGTTCATGCGGCCGCGCATGTACGGGTCCAGGCTCAGGTAGTGGTGGCGCACCAGCACCTGGCCCTCCTGCAGCGCAGGGGTGTCGGTGGTGGCGAGGCGGAAGTTGTCCACCGTGGCTTCGCCCTGGGGGCGGTTGTCGAGCAGGATCTGTTGATTGCGGGGCATGAATGTCTCCTTTTGCTATATTTTCAATAGCTGCTTGCGCTTGACCATCAAGCGCTGCAGCCACTTTTCATCTAAAAACCGGGTCAGTCGGTGGAAATCACCCGAAGTTGGTGCACATTGCGCCCATCCACCGGCAGGCGGCGCACATATTTGAAGGTGCCCGTGGCGTGGCTGCACACGCGCCCTTCGGCGTCGTACACCGTGCCTTCGGTGAAGGCCATGGTGGCGGTGCGGTGGATGAGGCGGCCCTTGGCCACCAGCGGGCCGCGCGCGGCCTGCATGAAGCTGGTCTTCATCTCGATGGTGACCACGCCCATGTCGGGCGTGTCGCTGCGCGCTGCCGTGGCCATGGTCACGTCGAGCAGCGTCATGGTGGCACCGCCGTGCGTCACGCTGAACGAATTCAGGTGCTCGGGCCTGGCCTCGTAGCGCAGCTCGGAATGGCCGCCCTGCATGAATTCGAGCGTGAAGCCCAGGTGATTGACGAAGGGGATCTCGACCCCGAAGCCATTGTTTTCTGCCATCGCATCAGCCCCCGGTCACCGCGCTCACGCCGCCATCCACGGCCATGTACTGACCGGTGATGTGCTTGCCCGCGTCGGACGCCAGCAGCGCGCACAGGCCCTTGAGGTCTTCGTCGTCGCCCAGGCGGCCCAGGGGGGCATGGCCAATCAGGTTCTCTTCGCCCAGCGCCTTGAGCGTGCCCATGGTCATCTTGCTCGGGAAGAAGCCCGGGCAGATGGCATTGACGCGAATGCCGTACTTGCCCCATTCGGCCGCCAGCGCGCGCGTGAAGTTGATGACTGCGCCCTTGGAGGTGTTGTAGGCAATGGTGTTCATGCCCTGGGGGTTGCCGCCCAGGCCGGCGATGGACGCCACGTTGATGATGCTGCCGCTGCGCCGCCCGATCATGCTGTGCTTGGCGACATACTGGCTCAGCAAGAAGTAGCCGCGCACGTTGAGGTTCATCACCTTGTCCCAGGCCTCGACCGGGTGGTCTTCGGCGGGGGCGCCCCAGGTGGCGCCGGCGTTGTTGACGAGGATGTCGATCTCGCCCATGCGCTCCATGGTCTCGCGCGCCAGGCGGTGAATGTCGGCCTCCTGCGCGCAATCGGCGGCGATCCAGCGCGCGTCGATGCCGGCGGCCTGCAGGTCGGCCACGGCCTCTTCCAGGTCAGCGGCCTTGCGCGAGCTGAGCATGATGCGCGCACCGGCCTCGCCCAGCGCATGCGCCATTTGCAGGCCCAGGCCCCGCGAGCCTCCGGTCACCAGGGCGGTCTTGCCCTTCAGGTCGAACAGTTGCTGGATGGTACGGGTCGTCATGGTGTGTTCTCCTTGGTACGGGTCAGCCCGGTGCGTGGTGGCAGCGCCCGGGCGATGCAAATGATTGTGCGCCGCACTCCTGCGGCACGCCTGTCTCCTGAGCGATTGCCGGGGCAAAACGCTGGAGCGCCAGCGGGGCACATGGGAGCATGGTAACGAAGCACCGGGCGCAGCGCCCGGCAGCCTCAAAAAGCGTCTTCTGGCAGGCTGGCGCAGGTGGCGTCGCGCGAGTTCACCACCTTCAGCCAGGCGCCAATCTTCGGCAATTCATAATGGTAAAAATAGCGTGCAGCGCCCATCCGGCCTGCGCTTGCAGCTACTGAAAGAGAAGCATCTGAACGCAGCGTGGCCAGCGCCACATCGAGCCACACCCAGGCCAGCACGGTGTGGCCAAAGGCCTGCATGTAGGGCACCGCATTGGCCAGCGCCTCGGCCGGGTTGCCCGTGGCCCAGGCAGCCTGCGTGGCGGCGCCTACCTGCTGCAGGGCGTCGCCCAGCTGCACCGCATACGGCGCAAGTTGGGGCACGGCAGCAGCCTGCGCCATGGTGGTCTGCATGCGCGCGGCCAGCAGTTGCATGCCCCGGCCGTTCTCCATCAGCACCTTGCGGCCCAGCAGGTCGGCCGCTTGAATGCCGTGCGTGCCCTCGTGGATCATGTTCAGGCGGTTGTCGCGCCAGTACTGCTCCACCGGAAAATCGCGCGTGTAACCGTAGCCGCCATGGATCTGGATGGCCAGCGAATTGGCCTCCAGGCAGAACTCGCTCGGCCAGCTTTTGGCGATGGGCGTGAGCACTTCCAGCAGCAGACGCGCCTCGTCGGCAGCCTCGGGCGCGCCGGTGTGCTGCTCGTCCACGAGGCGGGCGCAGAACAGGTTGAGCGCCAGCGCGCCCTCGCCATAGCTCTTTTGCGCCAGCAGCATGCGCTTGACGTCGGCGTGCTCGATGATGCGCACCTGGGGCTGCGCGGCATCCTTGCCGCCCTGCCCCACGGGCCGGCCCTGGGGGCGGTTTTTGGCGTAGTCCAGGCTGGCGTAGTAGCCCGCCAAGCCCAGCATGGTGGCCGCCATACCGATGCCGATGCGCGCCTCGTTCATCATGTGGAACATGCACGCCAGGCCCTTGCCCGGCTGGCCCACGAGGTAGCCCACGGCCCCCGCCCTGCCCTCCACCGGGTATTTGCCTTCGCCAAAATTGAGCAGCGTGTTGGTGGTGCCGCGCCAGCCCAGCTTGTGGTTCAGGCCCGCCAGCGCCACGTCGTTGCGCACGCCGGTCAGCTCGCCTTCGGTATTGACGAGCTTCTTGGGCACGATGAACAGCGAAATACCGCGCGTGCCCGGCACCAGCTTGCCGTCCGCCCCCGGAATCTTGGCCAGCACGAGGTGCACGATGTTTTCCGACAGATCGTGCTCCCCCGACGAGATCCACATCTTGTTGCCCGTGAGCCGGTAGCGCGGGCCCAGCGGGTCACTATCAAACGCTTCGCCATCCGGCACAGCGCGCGTGGCCACGTCGCTCAAGCTGGAGCCCGCCTGCGGCTCGCTCAGGCACATGGTGCCCGAGAAGCGCCCCGAAAACTCGTTGAGCGCAAACACCTTCTTCTGCAGATCGGTGCCATGCACCATCAGCAGGTTGGCATTGCCCACGCTCAGCAGGCTGGAGCTGATGCTGATCGACGCCACGGCAAAAAAAGCATTGGCCGCCGCATCCACCGTGTAGGGTAACTGCATGCCACCAATGTCGTAATCCTGCGCCGCGCTGAGCATGCCCGAGGCAGCGTAGGCGTCATACGCATCCTTGGTGGCCTGCGGCAGCGTGACGCGCTCACCGTCGAAATGCGGCTCCTGCGTGTCCACCGTGCGGTTGAACGGCGCGTACTTCTCGCGCGCGATGCGCTCGCAGGTGTCGAGCACGGCATCAAACGTCTCGCGCGAATGATCGGCAAAGCGCTCGCGCGCGCTGAGCGATTCGGCCTGGAGCCAGTTGTAGAGCAGGAAATCGAGGGTGGAGCGGAGGGAGGTCGTCATGCCCAAATTATGGGTGGGGCACCCGGTCAGGCATGTCAGATGCGCGACGCGGCGGGGGGATGCTGCCGCCTGTGAACCGCCCGTTGGCAGGTGGTCTTGCCCCCAGCGCGGGGGAAGGCTGGAGAGGAAGGTCTGCGGCAGCGGTTGCTGCCGCATGGATTTTGAGTGTTTTTGGCCTTGAACGCTTATGGATAAAGCGCTAGCAGCTATTGTTTTCTTTCAAGGCCCCGCCTGTTAGGGCAGCCCCATTGGCAACCCTGAGCCGGTATATTTCAGAGACCGCAGATGCGGGAATAGGCACAGGAGTTGACATGCAGTCCAAAGATCACTGGGAACAGGTGTATTCGACGAAATCCATCTCCGGTGTGAGCTGGTTTCAAGAGCATGCTCAGCAGTCCGTTCAGCTTATCCGCCAGGCAGGCCTCGCCCGGGACGCCGGAATCATCGACGTCGGAGGGGGGGCCTCGACACTGGCAGACGATCTCCTCAATGAGGGATATACGAACGTAACGGTTCTGGACTTATCTGAGGCGGCATTGACTGCGTCTAAATCCCGCCTGGGTCACCGCGCCGGGGACGTTTCCTGGCTGGTGGGCGATATCACTCGTGTAGAGCTCCCACGTCACGCTTACGACGTTTGGCATGACAGGGCGGTTTTTCATTTCCTGACTGCCCCGGCGGAACGAGAGGCCTATGTGCAGGCTGTCCTGCGCGCAGTCAAGCCTGGCGGTCACGTCATCGTGGCGACATTTGCGGAGGACGGTCCAGACAAGTGCAGCGGCTTGCCGGTCATGCGTTACAGCGCCGATGGGTTGCATGCAGAGTTCGGTGCCCCGTTCACGCTTTTGCAGCAGGAGCGCGAGGAACACCACACACCGTTCGGCACGGTTCAGAAGTTCATCTACTGCCTGTGCCGCAAGGAGCCAAACTGAGGTTGCTGGTCTCGTGTCAGTTGAAAAATCGGTATCGGCGCCAGCGCCAAGAAGGCAGCAAGCTCTGCCAAAGCCTCTGATGCCCAGGGACGGTGTCCCAAACTCGGTGTTTGAGCTTGGTTCGATCCTGGAGATGACGTAGCGGGCAACGCTCTATTTTGTCGGCGGGGGCCTGAGCGGTTGCCCGACAGTTTGGACCTCCCTGTCCTAAGTGCGGATCCTAATATTTCCAACGGATTTGCTGTCTATTGATTATCCGGCGCGGGGCTTTGGCTCGCTTGGGAAAGACGCGCAAGAATTGCTCACCGAGGGAAATACTTCTCCCGGCGTTAGTGCTTGTGTTGATGATGCGCATCGGGCGCGTGCGCGTGGACGTGTGTCGTCGGTTCGTGCACGTGCCAATGGCTGTGGCTACCCTTTGGCATGACTTCGTGCGCGTGTGAATGGTGT